>Ga0208553_1000100_pt1 | contig 36160 bp, 40 predicted proteins | sample 6_EtaG_FD_184079 | JGI IMG/M metagenome (GOLD analysis project Ga0208553, IMG submission 184079) | Marine viral communities from the Subarctic Pacific Ocean - 6_ETSP_OMZ_AT15160 metaG (SPAdes) (version 2) | ecosystem: Environmental > Aquatic > Marine > Oceanic | place: Pacific Ocean | collected...
AGGTATAACACTTCAGCTTGGGGATTCTTATAGACATCTTAGTGTACAACAGGAACAGTATGATGCTGCAAAAGGCACTCCTAAAGAGGGTAAGATTGCTCAACCAAAGAATTCTCTACATCCTAAGGGTATAGCTTTTGACTTAGCTCAAACAGATGAGATGAAAAAGCCTGCAGTTCATAAAGCTCTTATTGCTGCTGGTTTTGTGAGATCAAGACCCGATGAATGGTATCATTATTCTATGTCAAATAAAAAAGCATTGGAGTTAGGTAAGATTACTCGGGAACAATTTGAGATGTTTTCAGCTTATGAAGATTCAGCAGCCCAAATAGTATCATCTGGTACATAATGCCTTTAGATAGACAAAGTGTAATAGATGATATAAGAGCTACTGATCCCGAGTTTTTTGAAACTTGGGACGACTCTAAAATATTTGGTTTTCTACAATACGCTGAACCAGAATTAAAATTTAAACCCGAGACTGAGGGTGCTGCTATATATAGACAGTATGGTGCTGTTGAAGTTCCCAACTTTATGGAGAGAGCTGCACATCAATTAGAGACTCAATGGGATGAGATGAATACTGGTCTCTATGGTATGATGCCATGGACTGATATAGAGGCTGCTGAAAACCTAAGACAATATAATAAAAATTTATATAAGGCAAAAATAGCTGACAATATTGAACTTCAAGCCTTGACTGCTTGGAAAGAAGACGAACCTGGATGGACTAATTTAGATACTGGGTTGAGGTCTTTATCTGAGGCTATACCATCTTTGGCTTTGGCTATGACTGGTACTCTTATGGGTGTTGGACTCGCTAAGGTAACTGGTGGGAGTTCTTTAATGTATAGTGTTGCATCTCTTGCTCCAATGTTTGCTATGGAATCTGGGGCACAGTATAATGAGGCTATGGCTACTTTAGTAGATGAATTGGGGATGGACCCCGAAGATGCTAGGGGATATGCACAAATGACTGCTGTTGGTTATGGTGCTGTTGCTTCTATGCTTGAAAAAATTGGTGCACAGCATTATTTAAGATTAGTTGGAATTGGTAGAAAAGCGTCAACAGATGCTTTAAGAACGTCTATTGCCAAGCGTTTAGTTATGAGTGGTATGGATAAGGGAACGCTAATAAGAGGCGGGACAAGGATGCTGGCAGGTTTCTCTAAAACAATAGAAGGTACTTTACTTGAGGGTTCAACTGAGTGGTTACAGGCATATACTCAAAATACAATTAATGAAGGTATGCGATTAGGCTTTGGTGAGGATCAAATGTCTGTTAAGGGGGCTTTGCAGGAAGCGTTTAAGAAAACTTGGGACAACCCAGCAGTTTGGGAAGAGGGTTTTGCTGGTGCAACAACTGGTGTTCTTGGTTTCCCATTTGGCGCAGCTACATCAACTCAAGCATCTAAAATTTCTCAAGAGGAGATTGCAGAACTTCAAGATGCTGATGAAACTGACACAAAACAAGTAGCAGAACCTGGGAAATTTGGTGGTTATTTATCTGCTCTTTTTGACCCAGATTTAATGGATGATACTCTCAGTGATATAAAACAAGGCGATGAAATGGGAGAAAGGATGCAATTTGCTGAAGACAGAATAGGAAATATAGGTAAGAAAATACTATATGTTCTTGGGAACAACGCAGACTCTGTAAATGATCTATATAATCATCTAAATAAAGATATACTCTTAGCTGAAGTAAAGAAGGTTTTCATTGAAGAAGCTGGTTTAGATGAAGCCTCTGGGGAAGCTGAATTACGAGCTTTTATTTCTCATTTTGTATCGACTGGAAAATTTATTGATTCGGAAACAGTTGCACAAGAGGGGATGCTTAGTGAGATTATAAAAGATCCTACATTATCCATGCCCGAATTTGCAGAGCAAGAACCTTCTGATCTCGACTTTTTGGTCGTACCCCCAACGCTAGACACTAAACCAACATTTAAACAACTTGAAAAAAGCATTACTGAGGCTAGAAAGAATGAGCTTATTGATGCAGCGGAGGCGGGTAAAAAACCCAAAATGTCTGATGCTGAGAAGGCTTGGTTTGATGTAGTTATGTCCCCAGAGATGGTAGATGCAGTTCTTGCAGATTTTCAAGCCACTCCCGAAGGGAAAGCTGGTGGATCAGCACCTGGGGTTATACCGAGTGCTGAAACTGGTGGACCAGCAGTACAAAAAGTTATATCCGCATTTGATAAGGGTGTAGCTGCAGAAAATGTTCAAATAACAGAGAAAAATGAGAAGATAATTGCAGAGCATGAAGCTGGTACAGTAATTAATGATCCTCAAGGTAATTACAAGAAAGGTCAGCGTGTACAATTAAACATTGACCCATCAACAATATCAAATAAAAAAAATCAAAAAGCTTTAGAGGCGATAGGAAAAGATAAGACATATGCTGTTGTTGCAGTTTCTGAAACAAGTATAAGACTAATTGAACTTAATTCAGAGGGAGAACTTTCTGTTAACCCAGCTGAACAAAAGGCAAAAGATCAAATATGGATACATAAAACACTCTATAAGGGCAAAGAAAGACAGACAGATCATTTAAAAATCGTTGGTATAGGTGGTAAAACATATCAAACACAATATGAGAAAAAGTATGACACAACATACGAGGAGACAGATAGAGTAAAGGTTGGAGATAAGGTAGTTGAAACAAAGGCACAGTCTGATGTGGATAAGATGACTCCTTCTCAGTTACTTGCTAAGGCTAAAGAATTAGGTGTAAAAGACCAGCTTCCTACAACACCAAGTGGAGCAGTAAGTAAATCAGCAGCGAATATTGAAAAAATCAAAAAAATAATTAAAGCTGCAATGCCTCAACCAGTTCAAGCAGTAAAACCCACAACGCCTGGGAAGACTAAAAGTCTTATCGCAGAAATAGAGGCAGAGAAGAAAGAAGCTCCAGCTGAAGTAAAAGCAGAGAAGAGAATTACTTCTGTTATGAAAGAATTTTTTAAATCACCAGAAGATATTCAGAAAGCAAGAATTGCAAATGTTAGTGATGATGTAGTTGTTGGATATATATCATCTGCACCTGATAACGTTGTTGAGGATATTTTAAAATTGATGCCAGCTGATAGAGCTAATAGATTAATGGATACTATAGTTCAGTATAAAAATATTATAGAAAAAGATTTTGCATCTAAATCAGATCGTGAAAAAGCATTTGCAGAAGAAAATATGATATATATGCCTTCCGTTGATGCAAAGATACAATTTTTTAAAGAATTAAATAAATCAATTAAAGCTCCAGCAAAGAAAGATGTACAAAAAACTGGAGAAACAGACCAAGTACAAACACCAGATACATTTGATGACGTTACAGGGATTCCTCAACAAGTATCTGACCTTTCTGTTAAAGAATTGAAAAAGATATTAAAGGGAAAAGACCAAAAAACTGGAGGGACTAAACAAGCTTTAAGAAGGAGACTAGAAGCTTTAATTAAATTAACTGCTTCAGATCAGCATTCTGACAAAGAAAGTGTTACTGATGCTGAATTAGAAAAAACTGAGAAAGCCATTTTTAATACTTTGGCAATTTTAGTTGGAGGTGACAGGAATAGGGGAGCAAGAGAAAAAGCTGGAGTTACTGAGACTCGTCTGGAAGAGAATAAGAGATTAAAGGCTGAAGAGAAAGAACTCAGTGATAATCTTATTTTTGACGATGCACTTGAAGAGTCATTACTGGATATTGAAGAATCAAATTCACCTCCTATACAGAAAAAGAGAGACAGGGTAGAATTACTAAGGGCAGCTAAGGCTAAACAAGAAACAGGGACTAAAAAGGCTCAATCCAGGAAAACAATTGAGGGTAAAGGTAGGGTAGCACCCTCTACAAAGAAAAAAACAGCACCTAAAAAGGCGGTTACGGAGAAAAAAGGCTTATCTGATAAGCAGAAAACAGAGTTTGTCAAGAAACGTCTTGCTGGTGAAAAAGCCAATGAAGCAGATATGACCAAGGCAGAATTAGCTTATTATAATAGTGAAGAATTTAGTCAAGATTATGAATCTCAAAAACTTATGGAAGACGCGGGAGATCAAGATTTCAATAGACCCACAGATAACTTTGATTATCAAGATGAAATGGATAGTAACGAGAAGTTGGCATCTGAAGATAAAATACTTATGGATAAAATTCTATCAAGGCTACAAAAACATTTTCCTTATGTAGATGTGAAAACTTTTGAAGGTCTTATAAAGGTATATGGAAGAAATAAAATTGGTTATGCAACGGAGGCTCTTGTAGCATGGTCACTGGATAAGGGAAAACTTGATACACTCCCACATGAATATGCTCATATATATGTTAAACTACTTAGAAATGAAAAGATCATTAAACTTGCTCTTAAGCAATTCAAGACTGAAGAAGCTTTGGTTCAGGCTATAGCAGATTACTATATGAAGAGGATTAGAGATAAAAAGTTTCTTAATACAGTTAAAGTCTTTTTGAAACAAATGGTAGCAAGATTAAAAAGGATGTTTAAGATTGAGCCTCAAAATCAAGATGAAGTTTTACAATTCATAGCTGAGGAATTTTATCAAGGAAGGTATCTTGGAATAGATGTAACTGTTGGAGACCAGTGGATTGGATATCAAGATGAAAATGAGTCAACTGAAGAGAATGACGAAGAAGGGACTACTGAAGATGAATCTGATGCTCCAGGTGCAAAGCAAACAACTATTCCTAGTGGTATCAAATTAACTCATTTCCACCATGAAGTTCTTGGTATTTATATCAATAACAAATTTGATTATCCTATAATGATGGATTTAGCTGATAAATATAAAACATATCAAGAATATGAGGATGCCCTTTTTGAGTGGGCAGCTGAAATGGCTGCTGAAAGGAATTTTATTGGTGATGAGAATGTCAAGTCTCAAGCGGAACTGACTGACGATCAAAAGAATAAGATGAAAAATGAGTGGAGTAGGATACAATCAAGGATTAAAAGATTTAGTAGGACTAATCCTGCCGCTCAGGGAAGAGATACAAGAGCCTACCTTGAAATTACTTTAAATTATGATGAAGACACTGCGGAGGGAAACTCAGCTGGTATGCAACCTGCTGGAACATATGATAAGGTAAATGAAAAGGAATTTCCTGAATATCAAGTTAGAAATTTTATTGAAGATGACTATATAAATGGAACGCATGATTCAAGAGCCATGATACTTCCCTTAAAACAGATTACTAAAAGATTAGTAAGAAAGAAAGATAAAAAAGTTTTCCATAAATCATCTGCTCCAGAAATGAGTTTAGGCTTTTTAGGATTTCTACAGAGGAAGGCTGGTCTTGAATATAAGAGAAAATTTGAGAGGCAAGTATTAGGAATTAAAGCTAGGGCTATGGCAAGGGCTGAAGCAGGCTTAACAGAGAAGGAAAATATTAAAATAATATTAGAAGATTTAGAGAAGATGGATAAGAGAGGTACTCTTCTCAGTATTATAGGTTCTAAGCTTGGTGATAATGCAGCAATTATCTCTACAAATGTGCGGAATATGCCTCATACATTGACTCCAGAAGCATTTAATCAGATTATAGAAGATGAACTTAGTTTTAACAATATAAATAAAGACCATGCTAAAATTCTTAGGAAAGACTCAAATTATGAAACATTAAAGAACAGTAAAAATCGCTTGGTGACTGCTACTAGCTTTAACGAGTATGCAAGAGAGAAAATTGATGAATTAGGCTCTATTAATGCATTTTTTGATACTCTTTACGAGGAAATGAATCATAAAGACTTTACAGATATGGTAGAGATGTCACAATCTCTTGCTCAACTTAGATGGTGGCAGAATGTGAGGACACCAGATTATTTTATGTATGAGAAGAGTGCTGGTGATTCAATGATTAGGTTAAGTATCAATCTGGCAGAAGGTCCAAGTCCCACAGAAGCTGGTGATATGGAAGTGATGATTATAGATGAGGATGTTCAGATTGGTGGAAAAGTATGGGAAAGAGATGAAAATGGTGATTGGGTATTAGACAGCAATGGCAATCATAGGTTAATAGATGAAGAGATTAATGCAGATTCCCTAACATATGGCGAAGTTGATGGTGCTTCTTATACTGGTACCAGATATTTAAGCAAAGTCGGTGGTTCTCTTGGTTATAATGTATTACAGCAGTTAAAAACTTTTATTAGGCAAAGAGATGTTAATGCAGGGACTGGGGAGGTCGAGGGCTACATCGGAATGAAACATATGATGTTTGCAGTTTATAAGGGAATGAAATTTTATAAAAATGGAGAACTATTTGCAGAAGTTAGAGAAGATTCAAATAGACTAACATATTTTTATGACGTTAAAAATGAAAAAGAATTTGACATGATAGCATCTCCTAATGAGGCTAAGATGACATTTGGGAAGTATGCAAGTGCCAAACAGAAGGCTGATGCTTTTGGTGGGCAAGAGACTGATTATGATAATGGTTTCTATAAAACCCACACTATAAAAGCTACATCTATTAAAGTAACACAGGTTATGGATAAAAGTAAGTGGAGTGCATCATATCCTATCGCTGTGGGTGAGATGTTGTTGTCCTTAGGATACACTTCTGACGAGGTAAAAGCCCTCTTAAAGACGATGCGCGGTAGATATGTAGATATTGTGAACCATTACACTGAACAGATGAAAAGCTACTATGAAAACCCCAAGCTGTTAGCAGATTTTATAAGGAAAGCAGACAAAGCTGGTGAAATACCAGATGATCTACAAAAATGGGTAAAAAGACTAGGAGAAGGTGGTCTGGGAATCTTTCATCCAGCCCTTATTACTCATATTCTACCAGTTCTTAATAGTAAGCTTATAAAGGATGGTATTAATAAAGCCAGAGGATATAAAGGAGAGGGTACGGTTTTATATCTCAAACCAGCAAGAAATAAGAGTAATTCCAAACATCATCATTTGATGAAAGATAATATTATTCTATCAGCAGATAATAAAATGGCGTTTAAGAAAATTGCAAATTTGATTAAAGAAGGGATGAATAAGGATGACATAGCAACGTGGGATAGCTTAACAAAACATGAGAAGCTTAAATCTATAAATCAATATCTTGAGACACATGATGTTCATATGTTAATACATAGAAATCCAATTGCTAAAGTAACTGGTCCAGTAGTGAGGAGAGTACAAGCTCTTGAAGAAGGTCTTGGTCAAACAACAATCATGTCTAAAGAGGATGTTAAGAATATTTTGGATGGTGATTGGGATGGAGACAAAGGTGCTTTGGAATTTATAGGTAAAACAGAAATAGATGCTATGTTGTCATGGCAAAATAGTGAAATGTTTAAAAAGGTAGACAATATTGTTTCATTAAAGCCTTTTGGAAAAAGAATTGATGACCCAACTAATACTGAAAACTCAACTGTTTTATCAAGAGATGATATTGCTACTGAAGTGCATAGAAATAGTAAAAATGATGGTGCTACTGGTGTTATGATGAATGGAAGAACTATTATGGCTCAGTTGTTTAGTAAAGATTTGAGTATAGAGATTGGTAAGGGTAAGGACAAATATACATTAACAGCAGCAGACCCATTGTCAGAAGTTGTTATGGACTATATTAAAATTGATCCTTATCAACTGACTAGTGAAGAATTGGGGATTATATCTGAGAATGGAGATACAATAGTTGTATATAAAGATGGTAAGCCAACAAATAAAACTGTTGATATAACAAAAGGGGTAACCAAATATCATATAGAAGAAGTGTTACCTGCCGATGATGAAACATGGCATCTTAAAACAACAAAAGGACATGAAATGTCAGTATTGTTTCAAATGGCAGTTGATGGAAATAAATTCCCATTCCTTGGGCAAATTGTAGCTGAGGCTAAAATGTCTAATTTCAGATTTATGCTTTCAAGAATTTTTCAAAATAATGGTACTGATGTATTTAGTCCAAAAGACTTAGATTTTCTTGCAAAGCTCTATGCAGCTCAAAATCTTAGTAGGCAAAGAGCTGGTAGAACAAGAAGTGGACTTAGTACAGACTTTGATATCAATCTTAGCATGAGTGAAGGTTTACATAAAATGCATAATACTAGACCAATGAAAGATAATGAAATGCTGGGGGATGAAAATGGTATTGTAAGGGGGACAAGAAGCGATAAAAAATATGCAGAAGAATTTGGGAAGGCTATATCTCATGAAATTTCAGAATCAAATTGGCAAACTGAGTATGGTAGAAAAGGTTATCAAGGACATCATGTAGCTGATGTTACTATCAAAATAAAGAATCATATTACACCAATGGAATCATTGTTATTGATGCTTGGTCCTAAAATAAAATCAAGTTCTTTCAATAAGATGCTTACTGATGATGTTGCCAAAGCAGGGGCTCATATACTTGCTATGCAAGAGTTGTGGGGTTTGAACTCTATTGAAGATTTAATGACAAAAGCTGCTCAAAATGAAGATGGTGCGTTTACTGACGCTTATGAATTCATATATAAAACTAAAATTTCTTGGATGCCAGGACTTGCTGATAATTTACAAGAGACTGTTAAAGGTATTACAGATGAGGTTAAAGGTACAAAAAAAGATTTAAGTTTTGCAAACATATGGGAATATTTAATGGATCATACAAAGGATATGAAGGCAGTACAAGCCGACACAAATAAATCCTTTATTGATTTTACTGATTTGTTTATTGAACAATTTCTTTCTCTTACGCCAGAGGCTCAAGCTTGGACAACACTTGAATTTTTAGGGAGTAGACAGGGTCATGTTAATATACTTAAACTTTTACCACCAAATTTAATGAGTGATAAGATTATGGACATTTATCTACCTATGTTTGAAAGACATTTAAGAGAAATAATTGCACTCCCAAAGAAACAAAGGGCTGGTGCTAGGGATATTAGAAAAGGTGGAAAAGCTGGAGGCGCACTTATTTATAGAACTGATTTAAAGAAGAGTGTAACTCAAATGAGAAAAGACCATAAGAAACGGAACGATAATATTAAAAAGGGAGAGTGTTAAAATATGCCTAGTGTATGTTCAGTAATACAAGCAGCCACAGATGATATGGCTCAAACTGAAACCTTTTTTAAGTATCAGGTAATTAATGCCATAACTTACCTCATTGGTCGTCCTACGAAAAGTTTGATGAGGAAAGCTCAGGCTGCTTATAAAAAAAATCCATCAACAACTAATAAGAAAAAATATGATTTAGAGACAGCCAGATATATTGAACATAAAAAATTAAGAGACCAAATGATTGCATACACGATGAAAACTGGTAAGGAGGCTAATTATAATTTGCATTTAGCAAACCCTGAAGAAATAACAAATTCATGGAGATCAATCTTTGCAAGGAGACTTAGAGGTGAAATAAATCCAATGACAATTATGCAGGGTTCTAGAAAAATAAAAGCATTAAGAACTCTTGTTAACAGAGTTGAAAATAAGAGAGAACAGTTAGTTAAAAAGGATAAATTACAAAAAACTGCAATTTTTCTCTCCCCTCCTGAAATTATTGTTTCCCATTTTGATAAATTTGGATTCTTAGGTCAGCTTGTTGAGAAAATATTAACAATGGGAGATAGGAACATTCAAGAATCATCTAGATTTTTAGACCCCATTACTAATGCTAGAAATGATTTAACCAATAACTTAGAGAGTTTAATAAAAGATAGTATATCTGGGTTTAATATCACTGCTTCAAGTATGGGAGGAATAACTGGTCTTCATAGCAACACATACGGAGCAGTTACAATACATGAAAGAAGAGAAACTGTTGATGAGGGTATTGTATATGTGGTTACTTTAGATGATGCGAATGATGGTGTTAGAAAATATTTGCCCGAAGACGATCTTGAAACAAATAAACAAGGTGTTGATGCTAGGGTTGTACAGATGTATAGAGATGAGTTGATGGATGAACTTGGTAATGGTCAAACGAGATTAATTGTTCCCCAGTTACTTGAGAATGCTAGTGAGAGTGACATGAGAAAGGTCAGAAGAATACTTGATGTAGCATACCGAGAAAAAGAAAGAGAGGACGCTGGGCAGAAAGTTCCTGGGATGCATTCAATTAGAGTTGATGTTTATGATGAGGAATTGGGCTATACGACTCCGTGGGAATATACTTATATAATGATTAAACAAGGCGAGGGTGAACACGAAATCGATGGTGAGATTAAAGCTGAAACTTATAATGCTTATCTAGTTAATAAAAAACAAGAATTGTCTGGGGTAAATAAATTTGGAGACAAAATAAATTTTCTTGGTAAAACAAGACAGTTAACAGAAGAAGAAGAGATAATTGATATACAATATAGTTATAACCAAGTAGAATTAGATGATGTTATGAAAAGAGGGTTTTACAGGGCAGAGAGAAATGAGAATTTTGGGAAACATACATATAAAAACAAAAAATCTATTGTATTAGCAGACGGAACAGCAAAAGATATTGATACAGAAACACCTGTATATCTAGATGAAGAAGTTAAAGGAAGTGCAAAAAAGAATTGGGTTGATTTTCAATATATGGAAAAACAGCCTCACGAAAAAGCTATGGATATGATTTGGACAGCTCTGGCAAAAATTAGGGACAGTTATGCTGATGCATACAGGGATTTGCGAATAAAGAATAAAGCTAGTATGGAGAAGAGAGCCAATCTTAACCAAACTATTATTAATTGGAGAATAAAAGGAATGGGGGATTCCCCTGATGATGCAGCTATTTGGTTATCAGACCAATTAAAGAAGGTAGGTATTAATGAATATATAAGAGTAAATGATGATGGCAGAGTTGTAACATCTACAACATATGCTAAAGATAAAAAAGAAAACTATTTTCCTCAGATGTATCATAGAGAGAATATTTTTGTTGTACAGATACCAGCTGCAATTAATGAATTGAAAGAAAAGATTGAAGAATATGAGGATAATAATGGAGTGTCCAAAAAAGATTTAGAAGAAGCGGATGAATATGGAGGCTCCAGATTAGAAAATCTTAATGAAGGACTTGCACATTTATCAAAAATGTTAGAAGATTATAATAAAGGGTTAGATGTTGACATGGGTTCTCTGAATGACTTGAATGCATTAAAGAGTATGAAGCATATAACATCTTGGACTAATCCTATGATGCGCAGAAAAGATGGAGGCGTACATCAGGATTATTTTGAACAGTCATACAATACTCTTCACAAAAATGAAATTATGATTGAATTAATGAACGCTATATATAAAATGACAAGAGTTGATAAAAATATTCCACAAGGTTCATTAGATTATATAATTAATAGAGTTAAAATAGGATTTGGTGATCCAACATCAAGAGCTATGACAATCACTGGTAAAGAAACCAGCTATGAGAAATCATCTGAAACATTAAATGGTTTGCCTTCATGGGTTCTTGGTGGAGTTGTTCATGATGCAAGGTCAGCAGAAAGACTAACTAAATGGCTAACTGCTCCTGCATCTATGATGTTTTTAGGAGGGAGTTCTGCTCTTGGTAATTCAGCACAAATTGTAAACCAAATTATGAGAGTAGGCTGGAAAATTGCTGGTGAGGCTTATTCAAGATATCAAGGTAATCCAGATGAGTATAAAAAAATTATAAGAAACACTGGTATTCTTAATGTTATGACAATGTTTACTGATATTATGTTAAAAGATGGGAGTTCTAAATGGAATGATGCAGGATTAGTAAATGCTGCTGGTGTTCCAATACCCACTATTAACATGGTAAAATTTGGCAGATTATTATTAGCAGGTAGAGAAAACTTTGTTGAAAATGGTACAGATGAAATTGACAATTTTTTATATCAATTAATAAAAGCTTCTGGAGGTGAAACAAGAGAAGAAATCATAAGATTAAGGACTATTAATGAATTAAGAAAAGGAATAGGTGATACAGAATTAAGAAAAAAAAGAGGTCAACTGTATGATGTTTTTACTTTGAAAGAAAATGAAAGTAAAGCAGTAGTAGAAAAAGCTTTCAGAGAACTTCTTACAAAGGTTGCTGACACTAAACTTAAACAAATGGTTAGCTGGAAACTATCTTGGTGGTTTGATGAAGCTGGTGGACCTGGAAAAGATTTATTTACATTTACAGAGAGTGAGAATAGACTAAGGACTCTCACAGCAATTATGGGTCTTATACACGCAGAGAAAACAGGTCTATTAGGAGGATCAGATAATTGGAAAAAAAATTGGCAAAGTCCATTAGCCGTAAGAATAGCGAGGAACGCAGTATATTATACACAATTTGGTATGACTCCTCCTTATCTAGGCGAGGGGTTTAATGGATTTGGACGAGCATTATGGCAATATAAACAATATCCCACTCTGCAAATGATACATGATGGTCAAGTAATGTTGACTTTTATGGATGGTAACTATGGCATGGGCGATGGATTTGGAAGAATAATAAAAGCAGTGTCATATTCTACAAGTAATTTTTGGAAAAAAGGAAAAACATATGATCCTGCTGACCCCGATATAGACCATGAAGCAATAATGATGGCACGATGGATAGGAACAAGGGGTATAGCATCTGTATTGGCTTCAACTATTGGTTCAATTCCCTTTTTAGGACAAGGGATACGAGCTTTAGCACCTACTCTGCCAATTTATTCATTATTTAGAGGAGCAGAAAATCCAATGATAGGATTAGCAATGAGAAGTATAGTATGGAGTTCTATGTTTATGATGGGATTAGATGACGAGGACGAGAGGAACGATATGACCAATTCAATTGGCTTTTTCTTTCTACCCGTCCTCCTCGGTATGATGATTAGGGGTGTCTACGGAGCTTATGAGAGTTTTGAGGATTAAGGGTTCTCTTAAGATTCTCTAAGGTCCTTATTAATGAATCTGTAATTAACTTTACTTTTTTTACAGCAGTTAATATTTCTTCAAGAAACTCTGTATCATATTTATTATAATTAAGCTGGGGCATAGTCAAATTCCAGTCCTATAAGGAATTTAAATAATCGTACTCCTACTCTTACATATCTTTTGTTTACATATGATAATTCAAAAGAAATTGGAAATGTTCTTATTCTAAGTTCTGTTTGACATTCATGATCAGAAATTACTTTTATCATTGAAATTCCTAAGTAATCATCTCCTTTGGCTACTACACTTATTATTTCTGGTGCTTTTATTTTATCCATACAGTTCCTCATAACCGTGCAAAGCTAGTAATATTGCATCTGCTGTTTTTAATGTAGTTTTTAAACCACTCATATCAGATGCTATTTGTTTTATCATATTCTTTCGTTCCTTTTTGATCTTAGGCAATTTACCTAAGCGTTTTTGCCATTTCTGGGGAGTTACAAGAACAACTTTTACATTGAAAGAACTTAGTATACCTTGCCAGATTCCAAAATTCATTCCAAATTTAAACGCTGAACTTCTCCCGTCTGTTGGAAAAGCATGAACTGCTTCTAAATAACAGACACATTTCTTTTTATTTGTAATTTCCTTTATTAGACTAGTCATCTTATCTACATCATCTGGGCAGTTCTGTGCGAATATTGCTACATTTTCATCTATCCAAGCTATTCCTCCAGATTTCCCTGGATCAATTCCTATTATTATCTCTTCCAAACAGTTTTCCATCTTCTTTATCTTTTTTCCACTTTTTTGATAGTGTGTATTTTGTTCCATAATATTCCCTTATTGCACATTTATAACATATATTAAGTTTTGTATCGCTTAATTGTGAGTGATATCTATAAATAAATTTTGCACTAGAAAGCTTCTTGCACATCTGACAGTATTCTGTCGCTGTCAATTTTAACTTTGTTTCTATTTTTATCATCTCTCATCTCTTTTCTTGCATCATCAGGTTTTGCATAGAATTTGCATTTGTTCCCACTAAATCCCATTACATATGTTCCTATCTTGCCATATCTTGCTTTATCACATATAATTTCTATTTCATATCCATCATATTTATCATCATTAAAATTATATCCATAAAATAATAACAATGCTGTTTCTGCTGTTTGTTCTATTGTTCCACTTTCTGCAAAATCTGCTAATCTAGGTCTAGGTTCAATTCTCTTTTCGATTTCTCTATTTAATTGAGATACAAGTATAGCAGCACAATCTTCTTTTTTACATACCCATTTATATTCTGTTAATATATCTTCAATTTCAAATCTTCTATCTTTATGTTGACGATTGTCAACTTTAATTAATTGAATATAATCATCAACTACAACATCTGGTTTTTCTCTTTGTATTTCTCGCATAGCATCATCAAGATTTCTAATGTCATCATACATTATAAGATTTTGAAGCTGATCTTTTAATTCATCAACAAGAAGTTCTATTATTTGCATCCTGCCTTCATCTATATTGCCTGTTCTTAAATGTCTGTAATTCAAATCTCTGCTTTTCATTATCATAAACTTCTTAATTACTTCAACATTGCTCATTTCTCTGTTAAATAGCATTACTCTGTATCCTTGTTTTAACAAACTGGTTACGATATTCAATGTTAAGGTCGTCTTTCCATGTCCAGGTCGTCCTCCTATGACTGTAAGCTCTTTACGAGTCATTCCTCCTGCTATGTTATCTAGCTGCGGGTATCCAAATTTTATAATATTTTTACCAGTTCTTAAAGTTTCTACAGTTTCGTTAATAGTAGCACTAATTTCTTTCTTTCTGCTTGGTGCTATTTCTAAGAGTTCATTAATTAATTTTGAATGATGATATAATAACGCTTCAACACTTTCATCCTGTTTTTCAAAACTTGAATTGTATAATTTATATGATGATTTTATAGCTTCTCTTTTAATATATTTTTCCCAAATTATTTTTGAATATGTTTCTACATTAGCTATTGTTGGTATACTTTCTGGAAGACCAGTAATATAGTATAGTGTTAATCCAGTTGTTTCATCCATTTTATTTTTATTTTTTACCTTATCAGCTACAGTAATCATATCAATATCTTCACCATCTCTGTGCATTTTATGTATTATATTCCATAATACCTTATTTTTATCATAATAGAAGGCTTCTTCTTCCCTTATCCAAGCATTCGCTTTTTCAAAGACACTTCCGCCTCCTTGAATTATACAACCAAGTACAGCTTCTTCAGAATCTTCAGAATGTGGATATATTTTTATTCTATCTTCCATTTATTCTCCTATAAAATGGTTAATTGATAATTGACTGGTTTAAAATTGGTTATAACCAACTCATTTTTGTAATCCTTACCATGCAACTGTCCGCTATATTTTACTGGTATCTCCGTTATTATATATTTATCATATAGTTCATGTACTAATCTGTGGTCATCATACGAAATCATGAATTTTCCATTCTCATCATTGATAGTATCAGCCATTACAGATAAATCTAAATGATCTTTCTCAGTTAATGAATGTACATAGTAATCACCTCTTTCACCAGCTATAACATATGGGGGGTCAAAATACCAAAAATCATCATCTCTTACTGGGTATTTTTTGAGTAAATCCCTAAAATCTACATTCTCTATCATGGTATCTTGTAATTTTTGCTTACTTGCTGATAAACAATTCCACATTTTCTCGTTCCACTCTGATTCTTTAGCTATAGGGTTATGGAAATTTACATTAAAGGCATTCTTTATAATATAGAAGTATTTTGCTGCTCTTTTTGGATCAGGCATATCGTAATAGTTAATCTCTTTCTTCAAGTCTTCTTTAAATGAATTATATAATAATCTACTTTTTAATAAAGATTCACAATGTTTCATGAATATTTCATAATATTCCATTACTGTCAAATATAAATTTATTAAATCATTATGTTTGTCATTCAATACATTAAGTTTAGCTTTCTTCTTTCTGAAAAACATACTCCCACCACCTAAAAATACTTCTATATATCTAAAATGGGGAGGTATCATTGGTATTAATTTTCTACTTAACTCAAATTTTCCACCCATATATGGAATTAGCACAGGACATTCAAACCATCTAGGATCAGGCATTATAATCTCCAGTAATATCCATTGAATATTTCATTATTTTCCTCCTTAAAAGTGGGTGAGCAACTTTGCTTTGCATTGTAGGTGAGGGTTGGAGATAAAGGGCTGACCTTTATATGCGAAACCACAAGTACCAATGTCTGCTAAACTCCAAGTAAAATTACTCACCCAGGTTATTATGCTTGAGCAGCTTTATCTGCCCATTTTTTGATATTAGGAAATATCTTGGTTTCTAAATTGTGTGTTGACTGGTAATGTCTTTTCATATGATGAGTAGCTAAGAAAGTAGCTGCATTTAATAATCCCCAATAATCTGATGGTCTATTAGCTATTAAATATTGAACTAAGAATTCACTCATTTGACTTGGAAATAATTCTACCAATCTCACAATATCTCTGTCATCTAATACAGTATTTACTAAAAATTCAAATTCACTTCCAACTTCTATACTATGATCTATTGTTTTTTCTATAGCTTCATCCATATGATTCAGATTTATATTATTTATATTGTGTTTATAGTTTTTATGTCCAAGTGTTACACCTATTATCATACCATTACTGCACACTAATCTAAAAGCTCCAGCAAGTATATGAACTTGTAAGCTGCCATCATAACTATTCTTTATTATAATCTCTGGATTCATTATATCATCTTCAGCAATTTTTATTTTAATACCTGGGATTTTCCATTTATATACAGTTTTCTGACCATCTCCTAATGATATAGCTTCTGTGAGTACAGCATTATGTTTTTCTAATATTGGTGTAGCGACATCTGTTAGCTCTTTATTTGTAACCATTCTATATTCATCTGTCATACAACTAAGTACTTGTTCTGTGTCTTCTCTTACTATGAATTTATGACCAGTATTTTTATTCCATATATTATCATTTGTGAAAACTGCTGGTATCTCTTTTACTGGAAATAGTGTACTTGATAACATTAATCTTCCTCCATTATGACTACTGATGGGGGCTTTCCTCTCATTAGTCGTTCATTTTTACTGACTGTATCTCTATTTTTGTGATGATTATTAATCACAGCAGCCAAATATTTGAATCCTTTACCATCAAAGATAGGTTTTTTATTTTCCAAATATCTTAAAATAGCCCAGTCAACAGTTTTATCATCTATTTTTGATATTGATTGATAGAAATAATATTCACTTCTTATGTTATTATCACTAGGAATGTTTGTTTGTATGAAATTAATTACTCTACGCAGTAATTTTTTAGTGAATTTCGATCTTTTACTTCTTAATTCTTGAATTTTCTTCGATGGATTGTATTTTGCTTCCTCATTATATCCACAGGCAGGACATTTCATAGAGTATCATAGTATGTTTTATTTCTTTCATTACTAATTCTTAATTCTTTAGCTATTTCTTCTAAGCATACAACTATTTTTGGTACATATTTTACAATTATTTGTGCCATTTGTAATCCTATTTGAGTTTTAAGCCATGTCATCTTTATAACTATCCTGAGCTTCTATATCTGATATAGCATCTCTATAATCAATACTTACTTCTGTCTCTTCGCCAAAGACTATTCTTCTACCTACTTTATACTCAGGTGTCATCTTTATTACTTGAGTTGTTGCTTTTATTGAGTCAATAGTATTCTTCTTCTGAGATTCTTCGTTCCGATATTTTTCTTGCATTTCATCTGTTATCTCATTCAATTTACTAAATGTCTGACGTAGTTGACGATATCCTGCAGTGAATGCTGGATCATTTCTTGTTGATCTCATTTCTTTATGTGCCAACATAAACCCATGAGCCAATTCAGTTCCAACCTCCTCTATAAGTTCCTTCATATTATCAGTCTCACATAAATATGAAATCCTTGACATTTTTCCCATAAGTGCCTCCTTTTGGGTTTTATTTTTTCAAATGTTCTGTTCCCTGTATTTTCTTTATGTATTCTTTTCTTGTTTCAGCTGGTTTTTTCTGGTAAGCAATTGCATCTTCTTTAGGTTTAAACATTTCAAAACATTTCTTTAATTCTACTATAATATTCTCTAATTGACTCCAATTTGTCTTATATTTTTCTAAAATGTGACCTTGCTTATACAATTCTAATGCTGTTAATAGAAATTCAACCTCTGTTTGATTATCAAATGCTAATGCTGGTCTCTTATCTTGTGATGAAGCTGTAATACTCATTTTGACTCCTATCTTTTATATTTTTTTCCAGTAGACTAGTTTGTTCTTTCATCATTATATTCATCAGCTGTAGTTGGTTCTCCATCTAATGTTGCTTGTGCTGTCATTACCAATTCATTTTCATCATTATTTGCTAATTTTATTATTAATTTTAATCCTTTTTCTAGCCATGATATTCTAGATTCAAGTTCTCTTACAGATTCTGCTATTTCTTTATTACCTTCTTCATATTTTTGTTCACAATTGATACATATTCCAGTTTTATTCATTGTGGTTTTATCACACCAATGACACGCAAAAGGAGTAGGCATTAATCTAAAAATCTTTCTTTTATAGACTGTAATGTAACTACAATTATTATCAAGCTTCCTGCAATCAGTCCAAGTCCTATACCGCCAATAAATAAACTTCCACATATTTTAATTAATCCTTCAACCATAATTTCCTCCTATAGTTGTTTGATCTCTGTTGTTGATGCTATTATTTTTGTCCCAAGAAGTGTCTTATCACTCTCAGCTAATGGAGCATCAAGAATAATTACTTTAGCATTTACATTACATTCAATTAGTATTCCTTTTATTCTTCCCTGTGTTATAAACACAGTTCCATTTTCACAATCTTCTAAATATTTATAACCTTTAGCTGCTTTCCATATTGGTTTATCTTTTAAAGCTTTCGCTACTAATTTCTTTATTTTTTTAGGCGTTAGCCTCATAATCTTGGTTCAATTTGTTCTATTAGTTCTTTTAATATATCTTTTACAGTCTCTTCTTCTTCATCTATTTTATATTCTATTCTATGTAATCTCCATAACATAATTAGCTGAAAACATAACATCATTATCATAGTAAATTCCCAATATGGGAAATATTCTACACTAAACAGTGCTTCCCAGTAATATCTCATGATACTCTCCTTGTATTTAAAGGGGGAAGAACAACCTATTCAAGGTTGATTTTGATCCCAAAGGAAATTAAAACAAACTTCCCCCTTATATTTTAGGAAGTATCTTTAGTTTGCCAACCAAAATTCCTGCTCGTTTTCACTAGCCATCATCTTTTTTATACTCCCTAATTTAAAAAAATTTCAAAAAAGAGAGAGACCACGTTATTGCTCTCAGGCAATATTAATGGTACAGTGGTTTTAGCCATAACTCTCTCTTTTTCTAGGATGCGGTATGTTAGAAGGGTAAATCGTCCTTAACTTCGTCTTGGGATAATTTATCTCCGTCATTCCATGGGAAAACGTCAAACGCTTTCCAAACCCATCGTTCTTCACCATCTCTTACATAATGTTCTCTATTTAATTTAACAAAACATGGTTGACCTATGACATCATTTTCTTCGACTTCAGCAAGAAGGACATCTCCAGCTTTATTAGTTGGAAATTCAACGCCAAGGTGTTCAAAGAATTCCTTATAGCGTCTATTTTTCCAGCCTTCGCCGTCCTTAGGTTGAGGAGTGAGCCATATACCAGTAGAATTAAATCGTTTACCAGTCATAAATGATGCTGATATAACTCTTGGTGTACCATCGTCATTCAACGATTGGGTATACTCACCTGAGCCATTTTTAACGAGTTTATTCACTTGAGTTTCACCAGCTTCAGCAGCTATTAAGAAAGTAGCGTTAAATACTTTCTGTTCACCTGCTTTAGTAGTGAGGTCTTTACCTTCAAGTCCTGCTACATGAGCTGGGTATATTCCTGGTACTATTGGTATCATTCCATCCTTTTCTTCATTATATTTAGTATTTGCTAGTTTTATCACTGATCTAATCTCCTTATGATTTTGTGGGTGTGTTAGTGGTAGTATATTTTGTCACCAAAGTATTGAACTTCTCTTTCAGCTCAGACATTTCTTCGCTGTATTCATCTGTTCCAATACCTTGAAAATACAGTTGAGGGGATACGAGATTTCCATTAGAAGTCTTCATGTATCTACGAGAACTCCTTCGTCTGGTGGAAACCAATCCTTTATCCTGCATTTCTTTGACTGCTTCTGTTGAAAGTACTCCAGCCTCCTGAAGAGCTTCAGTTTCAGCTATTGTTAGTTTTCCCATTATTTGTCTCCTTTTATTAGGTCTTCAGGCATAGGAAACTGCCCTTGTTCTTCTACAGTAAATGAATTATAACTTGGGTTAATTGATACTTGAGAACCATTTTCAGTTTCAAAACACATCATTGTTTTTCCACCAAAGTTTTTAGTTCCTTTATATACAACTCGATTGAATATCTTTCCATCATTTGTCCCAACAGAATATTCAATACCTTCAGTTAATAATCCTTCGTCAATTGCTTCGAATCTTGTCATTTGCTTAACCTCTTTAGTTTTGCGACACTCGCTTTATAATTATTATTATTTATATCTCCATTAACTATTTTATGTACGATATCGTCTTCAATATTTGCTTTCTTTGCTAATTTACCAAGTTTTTCTATTTGAGTATCATCTAAGGTTGGATCTTCACTTCTATAAACATCTGCTGCTATATCCATATATACATTTAGAGCTTTCTTCATGCAGTCTGTGTTAGCTGATTTAATGTCATTACCTATGTCAACAAAATCATTTTCTGATCCACCACGTTTTGTTTGAATTCTGTGTGCAGCAACCATATCACCTTCTCTCCACATACCGTTATCAAACCACTTTAATCTTCCGTGTACCACATACGCAGAACCACCAAGAGCTTCTGATTTTATAATTGTCCAAGACCATCCTGGAAATTGTTCATTTGCAATATTTTTCATATAACTTAATTCGACATAATCAAATCCTAGTTTTTTCTTAACTAATCCTTTAGGTGTTTCTATTTTTCCTATTTTCTTATGCTGTTCTGTTATTTTACTGAGAGCATTCCTTATACTACCAAGTGATAAAGAACCATCTCCGTTGATTGTCATCATTGTTTCTGACATTTTATTCTCCTTTTCATTAATTTATCCCTGGACAATGAATGTCTTTAAATCCACAGTATCTGCATTCCCAATTTTCCATAGGAGTACCATATGATCCAGGTATTAATGCTTCACTTCCTTCACCTGCATAGTCATTTAAATCTGACCAGTAGTCAAGAGCTTTCTTTATCCATTCATTACCAACATATTCTTCTCTCATGGCACTAGTATCTTTATTATACCATAAAAGAGACATTTCTCTGTCCCACTCTACACCATTATAGGCATCTTCTGCGTTCATTTGCTCTTCTATAAATCCGTATAAGTATGTTGCCAACTGTAAATTATATCCAGGATTTCCTTTAGGATCAGGTTTTCTTCCAAATTTCATTCTCCACTTATAACTAGCACAAGTTTTTATATCAAATACTTTTACACTTTTCCCCTGAACTACACCTATATCTAAATGTCCTATAACATTGAATTCTGGTAATCTTACTTGGTGTTCTATAAAAATTGTCGCATTATTGGATTGGTATTTAGAATCTGGATCATTTATATATTGAGTTAATGATTCTTCTATATCGGTATGCATTACAGTACCCAGTCTTAATAGCCTCATTACTCTGTCATCTAATGGTGGTTCTTTGACATCTTCTTTTCTTAATATCTGTTTCTTGAAACAACTCCCAGCTGATGAAGCTGACCATTGACCTTCCAACTTAGTATATTTTGCTCTGTTTTCTATTTGTTTTTTATTTAAAAAGTGGGCATATATAGTTTCAACATTTATCATTTTATCTCCTCAAAATAGCCCCTAAATTTAATAATATATACATTTAGGGGCATTAACTATTTAATAATATTGCAATTTTTCACGCATTTCTTTCTCTTTATCCTTCCGACCTTTATAAACTGCGTCATCACGTAATTCTGGATATTGAGCTTGGAGTTTCCTTCTGCATCTCGTAACTGATTCAGATTTTGTGAGTTCACCATTTCTTAACATATCAAGAAATTTTAATGCTGTTATTTGATTAATCCCACCATAATGTATTCTGTTAACATCATCAAACCATATTCGTGACATTAATGCCAAATCTGATCTTTGATATTTGTGTCCTACATCAGGGTCGGCTAAAAGTTGTTTAACTCTTATTTCTAAGAATTTCCCTTTACTTCTTCCACCTGCTGCTAACATATTTCAAATCCTCCTGATTGTTCGCAAAAGTTTGCAAATTGCATGATTACATCTTTACTAGTTGGGTAACTAGAACCCCAACTCTTTTCATCATAGATGTCATTCCATTGAGTTTTATAAGGTTCAGGATAATCAGATGGAACTATGCTATCACCAAATTTAACCTTTACTACATCTTGAAGATAATCAAGCTGTTTTTGTATAGCTTCATTATGTTTCTCAGCTTCCTCATATTTCTTCATATATTCATCAACCCAAACATCTATAACACCTGTTCTGTCTAATTTACGTAGCCTAGAAGCAATTCTTAATGATTTAGTCTTACTTATAGTCTCTCCACCATTATGATCACCTTTCTCACAATCTTTAGCACTTAGGAAATCACAAGAATAACAAACAAACATCCATATAGGTCTCCACCACCATACATTAGCTCTGAAATATATTCCAGGATTTTCTTTTTGGTGAGTTGAATCAGCTTTGAAGTATGCTTCTTTATCTTTTTCTGTCATCTTTTCCCAGTTATTCCATCCAGTATTGTCTTTAAATTCAGATAATATTGGTGGTCCTATTGTGTTTTCTTGAGGATTTAATCCATATAAGTCGAATCCCATAATATTTCTCCTTTTTAGTATAGTCTGATAGGGTTTCTATTTCTGTAATTATAAATATCTTCGATCATTCTAAGATATTCTTTTTGAGTACCTTTTCTGACAAATCTGTCAGGTACGATACTGCACTTATGAACCAATATTTCATGGTCAAAGTCTGGATGAGTCAACAAATCAAAATATGTTAACACAAATGTCTTATGTCTGAAAACTCTATCATCAAACTCTTTGAATTCTCTTAGTTTTATGAGTATGTCTTCAACTTGTTTTAAGCTTTGTGTGATTTTGAATTCTCCCTTTTTGAAATCCTTCAATATCTGCTTTGTATTCTGTGCAGTTAACAGTATTACCATTGTAGCAATCGGGTATGGGAATTTCTTAGTGAATTCGTGCAATATTAGGTAATCTTGATAGCCTTCTACACAATAATGGTTCAATATGTCAGGATATGACCATGATTTTTGAACTGAATTGAATAGACCAATATCACTTACTGTCATATCAGTATATTTGTACACTATTGATAATCCGAGGTTTTTTGAAGCTATATAAGTATGCTGACCTTCTAATATTTCATGGTTTTCATTAACTTTTACTGGATTTTCGTGTCTGAGGTCATTTCTTTTGATTTCACTCATGATTTCTTCAACGTGGTGATCACTTATACCTCTATTTGATGCTACAAAACTGAACTTATCATAATTCATGGTTTCATAGGTTTTTCCGAATACTAATGTATCTCTTGGCATGGTTTATGCTCCTTTATCTTGGTGTTAATAAATTTAATTCGACAAGTATCGAGTACCAATACTGCGTTACTGCCTTCTGCGTAAACATCCACTATTTTATCGGGATATTTCTTCATTATTTCTTTAATTGTTAGGTCTTTAAGTCTGAAGTTTTGAGTTTGTGTTATTTCTTTCATTTGTTGGGGTTTCCTTTAATCATCATATATAATATCCTCTGTTTTTTCCTTTAATGTTGTGGTATAAGTATGGATTTCTTCCAATTTTGTACCCATCAGATATAAGACAGCCTGTACATCTTCTAATGCATCTTTGATTTCAGTAAGCTTATTTTTTTCTGAAGAGTCTAGCTTATATCCTATGTTACTGACAACTGTGTATAATTCTTGGATGATCTGTTTTAAGTCCATTGTTTTTACCTCTAGAATACCCATTTTATTATGGATATGACTATAAGCATGACAAATGTGATAACTATTAGAACTTCAAAATAAGAATTAATCCATTCTACGATTTTGTCTATCATTACCTTCTCCTTTTTTCCATTTATAGTAATTTAATTGTGGTTCATCAACGTATTTCATTAGGTCTTGTAAACCATCAAGTACATCATTTAAATATAGTATGCCATCAGTATAGCCACGATTATTTCTATCTGGCATATGCTTTTGTGCTTTCTTAATGAATGATCTCAAATGTTCAACACCTTTCTGTAAATGTATAACTTTCATTTTAATTTATTAGCCTCCTTATTGCTTATGGTATGATGCTATTAATTCAGTTTTAGAATAATCTTCAAATGCTCTCTGATCTACCTTGCTCTGATCTTCATTTTTGATATGATAACTCCAACCAAATCTGTCAAATATAGCTTGTGTGAATGCTTTATAAAATTCTTCGTCTGTATTAGTATGTTCATCACAATGATTTACTATATCTGTTATATTTGTCGTAAGCAATCCTGTAATATGATTATTTATTTCTTTGACATTCATTATTTACACCTTTTATTTATGAATACAACTGCTCTAAACCCCAGTGCAGGAAATAGTCTACCAAATGACAGTATTAAGACTAATCCATCTATTATACTAGCAAATCCTCTCATCATTGAAAAAACAGTATCAATGAAGAAATTTAAGAATGGATTATTAATGAATTTTTCACTTTCTCTTACTATTATTTTGTATTTCATATTTCTCTCCTTGGTTAAAAATTTTATTAAAAATGGGTGGATGCATAGCGTCAAACTACACCCTTTATGCCTTTAACACGCTATGGCACCCATAAAAATATTGAGAGAGACCACGCTTAATCACAACTTGCTCAAGCCGACCTGCTCAAGCCGTGCTTTTTAACGAATGGTGGTTTTAGCCGTCAACTCTCTCAAAGGATTTGCAGATAGGTTTGGCAGCAATACCTAATACAGAACTATAGTACCCTGCTTTATGACAGTGAAAATGTACTATTCTATAGTATACTAGGACACTCTTTACATGCACTGACTCCCTAACTATCTGCAAGATATGCTGGGACTACATTTCTGTAGCAATAACCGAGCCTTGACCTATCCCAGCTTTAGCCTTTCTACAAGGGAGAATTGTCAATCGGTTGTATATATAAAAATTTGATGCGTTATGCAAGATTTAGAGATGGAGTTCCAACTACCAATTACCCTACAATGCGGAGTAGCTTCGGTTTATGCCCTTTCAGGTCACGTTTGTACTGGTCGTTAAGATCACTCTACATCCCATGTCTCACTCTGGTATTATCAGACTATTAACACAACACGATCATGTTCAATTACTCGAACTTAAACCGTCAGGATTTAAACCATTGATACGATTGAGGACTACATTCCCCGTATCAGTACTACCGCCTTATCAAACTCTCGTTTAATATGAATCCACACTTACAGTTCAGACATTACATCATAGGGTGAGCATTAGCCCCTTTTTATCCCTATCTAGATCCTTAGAGAATCTAGTTCACTGCCCTTGGCACACGTCTGATTGGACAAATATGTTCTTCCAAGGATATAACTACGGAAGTGTATAAGTCTAGCATTGACCTATCGCACCTCCTGCATCATATATTTGTTGCGGAAACAGGATTCGAACCTGATGTCTTCAGCTTATGAGGCTGACGAGGAAACCATTTCTCCCTTCCGCAATTGACTCCTTGCCAAATTAATCCCACTCATCTGGCATTATATACAGTATGTAATTACATATAAATACTATAGCCATGAATAGAAAGAATATTATTAGATCAGAATAGTGTTGAATAAAATTAAATAGGTCTATCATTCTTTTACCTGTTCAACTTCATATAAAATACTATCTTTAATAAATACTGAATCTTCATAAATAGCCTTTTCTATCATACCATACTTCTCAAGATTGCTATGTGTTAAGACTGCTGTCCTTACATTATTCAATGTATCACAAATAGCTTTAGTCGTGTAGAGTTCACAATTGAACACATCAAACATTATCTCGGTAAATAATGTATTAAACTGACGTCTATAGGACGATGTTCCTTCATCTTCAGCATATATTTTGTCAAGATGCTTTTCAATGTATACTAGAATATCATTGAATTTGATTGGATCACAGGTTAGTTCACCTGTATTAAAGTTTACCAATGTGTGATTGTTACTATTTGTTTGTCTTACTGTAGCCATGATATGTCTCCCTTATTGTTTGTCTATGATTAAAAGTTTGCTAGTTTTCTCAAGATCTAGCAACTTGGGTAATAGATCAACAGCCTCGTTGCTCCATATACTGGACGCATTGAGTACGTTCAATACTGAAGAACAGGACTATGCTCGTGCCTGTGAGGACAACAAGCCATAGTTTCTCTGCTGGTGCAAAATGTAGGCTCATATAGTGTAGTCTCCTTGTAGTTATGTTATTGCCCATGTTATTTGAAAGTATGGTGTTATGTGTGATAGTAGAATAGAATGAAGCCCCTTGAGTGATAGAGCGGGGCGAGACTCCGCATCCGTTGACCACTGCGCTCATTCTTACGCAGTATGAGATAGCCGCCCCCGAAGGGGAGTCATTACTTGGAGGTAATGGCTGTGACCATCTCGGCACTGATGTCATAAGGGGTGCTGTTCCTTCCTACGAAGATGCACTTGCCTGTCGAAGGATCATACTCCATAAGAAACCATACTGGAGTCTTCACTTCCTTGACTTTGCCCTTAACATCAACACGTTCAATGACAATGCGTTCAAGTTTGAATTGAATCATAATTAGAACCTCTTTAGTTAAGATTAAAAACCATTTTAAGGGTAGGGGGTGTGAGTATAGGTCGCACTGCATTTGCCAACTATTTTTTCAGATTTTACATTGAAAATTAGATATAAGTTTATCACATTTCCTCTTGATTTATATTTGCACATTATTTACCTTCGAGGGTGAGGTGGGGGGTTTAAATAGTATATATACAATATAGGAATTACAGTTAATTACAGTAGGAGTCGAATCTGGTAAAGCGTAAATTTCTGCATGGCTAAATTAATCGAAGAATTGGCAACGTTACCCCGAGCTGGACAAGAATTTGTTTTGTCAGGTCTAGCAAATGATTATATTCCAATAGAAATAGATGGTATTGTGTATGTTATCCCAAAAGAAGTAGACAGACTTATAAAAAAATTGGCACACGTACTTCACAAAGAGGAGGAATAAAAGTCGAGCATGGGAAAATAAGAGGGGTTAAATACTTCGTTTACGAATCAAGAGAAGAATTTAAAAAGGAACTAGGGCTTCCTATTAAATATTGGAAAGATTCACCTGAAGAGGGAGACTGGGTGGAATCTGATGATGGAGGCATAGTTCAGATATTAAAAGTTGGGAAAATTAAGCATCCTAACGACAGAAAGAATTATAAGGCTAATGATTGCTATGTACGAACAATTGTAGGTACATTCCTTGTTAATGACAAGTCTAAAATGGATACGGATTTTAACCAACATCCTAATCGGTATACTTTTTCCAAGAAACTGAAGTATGCATCCGATAATTTTAATTCCAGAAAAAAAATTACAAGTAAAGAAAGAGTGTTTACGACTCATGTTATTACAGGTACACCTGCTGTAGATGCTGCTAAGAACGCATACAATCTGGATGATTTTCAAAAAGCAAAGAGTAAGGCAATTGTTTTACTTAAACAGGAGAGAATTATGAGTGAAATAGAAAGGGGGGTAAATGATATAGCCAAGTCTTTAGGTATAAATCATGAATATATCCTCCATAAACTTAAACATTTAGCTGATAGAAGTGATGATGATAATATTATATTACAATCTGCTAAAGAACTTGGTAAAATTATAGGTACAATAGGTAATATTAAGAAAGATGTCGGAGTTGTGGGACTATTTAAAGGCTTTTCTCGTGAGCAACTAGAGGCGACTAACCAACAAATAGCTGATAAATCTTTGGAGATACAAAATGGAAACAAAGAAGAATCAATCTAAATTTGACATAAATGATTATAAAAAGGGTGCAGAGTTGGCTGAACTTTACACCACAAGATATGCCGCTGAGGTTATGGGTGTACATCCAAGAACAATCAGAAAATGGAAGGGGAGAGTAAAGCAACAAAAGATAGAAGAAGATTTTTCTGTTGAGGATTACTCTACGGGGAATGAGCCTATAGGTGATTTAATTGAAAATAGAATAAGAAAGTTTGATTTAAGGAGCAAAGCCACAAGTGATGAAATATTACTTAATGTTAAGATCAATATAGATGGTCCAATAGGGATTGCTCATTTTGGCGATCCTCATATAGATGATGATGGTACTAATATTGCTCAATTATTGATGCACGCAGATTTAATACAAAATGCTGAGGCTATGTTTGGGGGTAATATAGGTGATAATCAAAATAACTGGATTGGAAGATTGGCAAGGTTATATGGTGAACAATCTACTTCAGCTAGAGAATCTTGGAGATTAACTGAGCATTTTATCACAAAAGTTGATTGGTTATATTTAGTTGGTGGAAATCATGACGCTTGGACTGGTCCAGGTGACCCATTAGAGTGGATGACCAGTCAAAAGAATGGTATTTTTAATAAAAATGGCGTAAGGATGAATTTAATTTTCCCTAATAAGAAGGAAGTGAGGCTGAATGCAAGGCATACTTTTGCAGGACATTCAATGTGGAATACAGCTCATGGATTAGTTAAAGCAATACAAATGGGGTGGAGAGATCACATATTAACTGCTGGACATACTCATGTTAGTGGCTATCAAGTTCTCAAGTGTCCTGCTACTGGATTAATATCCCATGCATTGAGAATTGCTTCTTATAAGGAGATTGATAGATATGCTGCAGAAAAGGGATTACCTGACCAAAATGTATTTAAATGTCCAGTGACAATTATTGATCCCCAGTATGCCGATAACGATAATAGATTAATTACTACAATTTTTGACCCAGAAGAGGGTTGTGATTACTTAGCATGGAAGAGAAGAAAGAAGTAAACATTAATTTAAGGGATGTGTCTAAGGCAGAAGAAGTCTTAGAATTAGCTAGACATTCTCTTGTAGCTTTTGGCAAACTGTTTTTGCCTGGAGACTTTGGTAAGTCAAAATCCCCTCCATTTCATTATGAGATAGCTGATGCATTATTAGAAAATACAACTAAAAGTCTTGCCTTAATTCTACCTAGGGGAAGTGGTAAGACGCAACTGTTCAAAACCTTCCTTATGCACAGAATTCTTTTTAAAGACCCTGATGAACTTATGTTTATGGCTTGGGTATCTGATAACCATAGGAAATCTGTTCTAAATCTTCAATATCTTAAACAACATTTTCAAACCAATGATATGATACATTATTATTTTGGTAATGTAGAGGGTGTAAAATGGACAGAAACTGATATTGTTACCTCTACCAAGGCTAAATTGATCTCAAGGTCTAATCTTTCTAGTGTTCGTGGTGAAAATTATCTTGGAAAGAGATATGATGTTGTGGCTGTTGATGATGCAGAGAGTGAAACGAATACTGTGACTCAAGATGCTAGGGAGAAAATTAAGAATATTATATATAATGGTGTCAAACCTGCTTTAGACATAAACACTGGAAGGCTTATCTTTGCTGGTACTCCTGTTCATTTTGATAGTCTTTGCCAGAATATATATGATGGATATCAGAAAGCTAAAGATAAATCAAAGTACACTTGGGATGTTATTACATATAGGTCTACACAACCAGAAATGCCTGGGGGAGTATTGTGGCATTCTTATATGCCGAGAAAGAAATTAGATACTCTAAAAAGGGAGTATGCTGAGGCAGGTAGGCAACAGGGATATTATCAAGAGTATGAATTAGAAGTACAGAATGTTGACGATGCTTTATGGGGACAGAATTATATTAAGGAGTGGAAGGGGTATTATTTATATGAGGATGACATTAGCTATTTATTTATTAATAAAGAGAAAGTTCCTGTCAATACTTTTATTGGATGTGATCCAGCTACGGATATTGATACTAGAGATTCAGATTTTAGCGTTATTATGGTTGTTGCTGTCGATCCAGAGAATAATGCCTACGTTCTTGAGTACGAGAGGCATAGATCAATTCCAACTGTTGGTCCAAGAGGTACGGATGACAAATTAACTGGGAAAAAAGGTGTTGTTGATTATATTATGGAATTACATGAGAAATATCATTGTCGTTCAAGTACAGTTGAAGATGTGGCAATGAACCGATCGGTGTTTCAGGCATTAAATGAGAGACGCAGAATCGAAAATAAGTTTGAAGTTGCAGTGATACCTGAGAAGCCAGGAGGTCAACAGAAAAGAAATAAGATTTATTCAGGTTTATCTGGCAGATTTAGCACAGGAACGGTATATTTAAGAGACAATATGTTCGATTTAATGCACGAAATCGTTACATTTGGGTCAAAAATGGCACATGATGATACAATTGAGACACTTTTTTATGCACTTTTGCACGCTTACCCTCCAAATATGAAGCCAAAAGGTGAGGGAAAGGAAAGAAAGTGGTTTAAACCAAAAAGAAAGGCAAAGCCTTGGATGGTGGCATAAATGAATAGAATTTTAAAAGATAGCGAAGTCTGATGGCTAAAGTAAAAACAGCCGAAAGAATACACGATGTATGGAGATCAGCGAATAGCCAAGAGAGAATTAAATGGCAAGTGGACAGTCAAAGAGGATATGATTTTTATCTTAATGAACAATTAACGAAGTCGGAGAAAGATGCTTTAGAAGAATCTGGGATGCCCACATTCATGATTAACAGAATTACTCCCATTATTGAGATAATGAAGTATTTTGTTACAGCGAACAATCCTAGATGGAAGGCTGTTGCTGTAGAAGGTAGCGATACAAATATTGCACAAATTCATAGTGATATATCTGATTACTGTTGGGGTATATCAAATGGGAAATCAGTATATGGAAGTGTGATTTTAGATTGTCTTGCAAAAGGCATAGGATATTTCTTTGTAGATGTTGATACTGACCTTGACAATGGAAAGGGAGATGTAATATTTAAAAGAATAGACCCTTATGATGTTTATCCTGATCCAATGAGTAGGGATTTTCTCTTGAGGGATGCTTCTTTTATTCTAGTAAAGAAAATGGTTTCACGAAGGCAGCTGAATCAAATGTTCCCAGAGCATAAGAGGAAGATAAAGAAAGCATCAATGCAGGGTGGGGGAGATGTTTATTCTCAGGCTGACCGTGGAGAAGCTGATGCTATAATTCCTGAGGATATTATAACTGCTGTAGACGAGCATGGTGAGAAGGATGATATTCTTGATTACTATGAATGTTATGAGAAGACCAGAGTTGCTCATTACAATTTAACTATTAGTGTTTATCCTTCTAAAGATGATATTAAAAAAGTTAAACAAATAGGGGAAAGACAACTTAAAGAATATATTGAGGAACTCTCCGTTTCGACTAAAGAGAAGATTCTTCAAATAGAAACAGCTTTTGAATCAGGTGAGATGATAGAAGATAGAGCTGCTTTAGAGATAAAGAAAGCTGAAGAAGCCCTTCAAGCTGGTATTAAAAGGAAAAAAGCGGAACTTGATTATGCTACTCAAGAGGAACTTAATAGGACAGAGCAAAAGGTTGTAACTGAAGAAGACTACAAAATTCTTATACAAAATAAGGATGTAGTAAAAACAATAATAGATGCATCTTTATTTCATGAGAGAAGAGTAAAGGTATCTTGTACTGTTGGTAGTGATATAACTCTATATGAATATATTCTTCCAATTTCTGATTATCCTATAATCCCCATTCCTTATATGTATACGGGGACTCCATTCCCCATGAGTGCTGTTATTCCCATGGTTGGGAAGCAACAAGAAATTAATAAAGCTCATCAAGTAATGTTGCATAATGCTAACCTTGCTTCTAATTTAAGATGGTTATATGAGGAGGGAAGTGTTCCAGAAGATGAGTGGGAACAATATTCTTCTGCCCCAGGCGCATTATTAAAATATCGACCTGGATTTACTCCTCCAACACCAGTCCTGCCAGCTGCTATTAACAATGCTTTTTATACAGTTACGCAAGAAGGTAAAGGGGATATGGAATATATTGCTGGTATTCCTAGTGCGATGATGGGTTTTGTACAGGAACAAGCAGAAACATATAGAGGTTTACTTGCGAATGATGAGTTTGGTACTAGGAGAATAAAGGCTTGGATGAATAGTGTTTTAGAACCAGCGTTGGAACATTTAGGTATGGTTTTTAAAGAACACGCCCAGAAACATTATCAAATAGATAAGGTATTCAGAATTGTTCAGCCTAATTCCTCTGGAGATTATGATGAAAAGGAAACAAGAATTAATATTCCCATATATAATGATTATGGTGAACAGGTTCAACTTTGGAATGATTATGCATCTTCAAGATTTGATATAAGAATAATAGCTGGAGCAGTAATGCCTATTAATAGATGGGCGTTAATAGAGGAATATTTTAAATGGTTCCAGGCTGGTCTTATAGATGATATAGCTATGTTAGCAGAAACTGATGTCCGTGGGAAGGAAGCAATTATAGAGAGGAAATCTCTTTATGCTCAATTGCAATCACAGATTGAACAATTAACAGAACAAGGTAAAGATAAGTCTGGAACAATTGAGACTCTTGAACGTCAATTAGTACAAGCTGGAATAAGGCATAAGGTGGATGTAGGCTCTGCTGACACAACCCGTGACACTCTTGAAACAGAAGCAGCACAAAAATATTACAGAAAACTTCTTAAAGATGATTATGATAAAAAGAACTTGCAGGACAATGATAATAAGAAATAAATTTCAACAATAAAAACAGGATCAAGAGATTATGGAAAATGAAACAGGCAACTCTTCAATAGAAGACCCCCAATCCAGTCCAGGATCAATCTCATCTGATGACTTTTTTGCTGCATTAGACAGCGAAGTCAATCAGGGGATTTTGGATGATGACTCTTCACTCAATTTATCTTCTAACGAGGGTGTTGTTCGTGAAGTTCAGCAAAAAGAGGATGTCGAGACTCTCAAAAAGCGGTACGCAGATTCAAGCACAGAAGGAAAACGACTTAACACTCGCCTAAAGGAACTTGAACCTTACTTACCCATACTTGACGAAATGCGAAAAGACCCTAATTTAATTACTCATGTGAGAGATTATTTTAAGGGTGGAGGTCAAACTCCAGAAAGCATAACACAGAAACTTCAATTGGATGAAGATTTTATATTTGATCCAGATGAAGCGGTTTCTAAACCTAACAGTGATTCGGCAAAAGTGCTGAATTCTACTATTGATGGTGTTGTACAGAGCAGGCTTAATGAAAATGTTCAGAAACAGAAAGAAGAAGCGAAAGTGCATTCCGAAATTGATGACTTTAGAACTAAGCATGATATGACAATGGATCAATGGGATGAATTCAAAGCATATGCAGATGCTCGACCTCTTTCTTTGGAGGATATTTTATATCTAAAGAATAGAGAAGATGGAGAGGAAGTGCCGACCAGATCATCGGGTGTAATGGAAAGAGCCTCTCAGCATACTAAAAATGCGCAGAGTAAGCCTCGGTCTTTAGCATCTGTTGGTTCTACAGTTAGTACTGCTTCAGAAGAAGATGAAGTGTTTGATGCTATTATGGGGATTGACAAGCAACTTGAATCCGCATTTGGTTAATAGCTGAACGCTCATTAGCCAGGTGCTTTAACCCTAAGTAAAAAGGAGTAAAGTCAAATGGCTGATTTATTTCAATTAGGCAACCTTGGTGTTGCTGATGATAATAGTAGTCTATCGACTGGTGACCTTAGACGAAAGTACAACTTCGGGAGTAGAGTATCTGAGTTAGCAATAGCACAAGACCCTTTCTTCCGCTTAGTTAGTAAACTATCTAAGAAACCATGTGACGACCCTCAGTTCAAATTTACTGAGAGGCGTCCCTCGTTCCACAAAAGATACGCTTATGCGTGGGGGGCAGATGATACTGCCGCACCTTCCATAGGTGGAGCTTTAACTGCCAATACCACGAAAATCGTGATGGCTGGAGATTACTATTCTGCTGGAAATAAAGGCAGCGTTTATGGTAACTCTTCCAATCGAATCACGATTGGTGCGTCTGGCACAGACCCTGAGTTTTTTATCCCAGGTCAACTTGTTAAAATACCCGCATCTGGTACTTTAGGTGATCCCTATACTGGATATGCGATATTTAAGGTGACTGGTGTGGCTGATTCTGCTCAGGCTAACATGAAACTACTTACTGGTGAAATGGTAAAAGTTCCGACGAATTTGGCACTTACCTACGATCACTCTAGTGACTCTGGATTGGGAGGTTCTTCTCAAGAAGCTCTTGCAGAAAAACGATCCTTTGTTATTGGTACGGCGTTTGCCCAAGGTAGTGGATACCCCGAAACATGGAAAGACCAGCCTTTCTCAACTGGATATGGTAACACCCAGATTTGGAAGACTGCGATGGCAATGGATAATACATCCAGAGCTACGGTCTTAAAATACGACGCTAGTGAATGGGCTAGAGTATGGAAAGAAAAACTGATCGAACATAAATTCGATATTGAACAATCACTTCTGTTTAATAGCACAGCCGACACAAGTGGCGATGCTTGGTATACAGATGGTGTTGTTAATTACATATCTGGTTTTGGAAATCAGTTTTCTATGCCTCTAGCTACTAAGTCTCAAGATGATTTTCTTGATGACCTTAGTGCATTTCTAGACCCCCGTTACAACAATGCAAATGCAACTATGTTCTTCGTGAACACTGCAGTTTACAATTGGTTGCATAAGCTAAGTGGTTACTTTGCCAATAACATTGGTCAAGTACAACCTTGGACTGGTGGTGACACTAGTAGTGCCAGAACACCTGGATCTCATGAGAGTCGTGTCTTAGCGAGAGCTGATTTCTCTATGATGGGAAAAAAGAAAGTCTTTGGCGTGGACATTTCAGTAATTTCTACACCTTACGGTGATATGAATGTTGCTCGGAATATTCACCTCGATGGAACAGACATTAATATGCTTGGTATTAATATGCGTTATGTAGCCTACCGTCCATTGGTCGGTAATGGCTTACAACGTGATACTGCCATTTATGTTGGTGTCCAGACTTTAGAAAACAGTGGCGTTGACCGTCGGGTCGACTTAATTCAGACAGAAGCTGGCTTGGAAATTCATATGCCCGAAGCCCATGCTATCTGGACTGCATCGTAAGGAGGGAATGAATAATGGCTAATCCTCTATATGGACAAAACAAGGCTGACAACAGTATTGATAATATTTCCGCTCAATGGAAAGTTTTGAGATACATTGTAGCTGACGTTGATTCAACTGGCGTTGCTAATGGCAGTGCTGTAGTTGAAGAAGGTATTCCAGGTTATTTCGTTCCCGTGCTATGCTCGGTAAGGAATATGTCTGATACTGCCGCTGATGATTTTGGTGCAGTTGCTTGCGTACTTGATGTTGAGACATCTGGTCAAAAACTGACGACTACTTTAAGTGGTCTTGGTGATGGCGAGTCTATCCATTGTGTATGCAGTGACGAAGCTGCTGATCAATCAGTTGCTAGAGTTTACAGTTCAGCTGCCTTAGATATTTTGGCAGAAGCTGCAGACTTCAAGTCGGCTGCTGGTAAAACTGTTTCTTATGAGATTACTGTTTCTGGATATGATCTATCCGCTTCAGTCTCAGGAGAATAACCAATAAACGAAGATTGATAGCCTTTCGTCTTTCGGAGGGCTATCGATCACTTTATATAATATATGGCAGTGACAGACATACAGACAACGGTAAGCAACCTTACAGGGGTGAGTCCCTCTGCTAATACAGTGGAGGATGCCCAGAAGTTTGTGGTTGCCAGTATCCCAAAAGATTTATTATCGTTTGCTCAAAAAGCATCTTCACCATCTAATGATGGGAGTGCAATTAGTTTTTCAGTAAATGACTCTATTACAGATGTTCAAAGGAATGGATATAGTTGTAGAGAGATATCGATGAGTGATGCTGTATGGGTATTAGATAGTACAAGTTTAAGATATGCAACTGCCAAAC
>Ga0208553_1000107_pt1 | contig 34884 bp, 33 predicted proteins | sample 6_EtaG_FD_184079 | JGI IMG/M metagenome (GOLD analysis project Ga0208553, IMG submission 184079) | Marine viral communities from the Subarctic Pacific Ocean - 6_ETSP_OMZ_AT15160 metaG (SPAdes) (version 2) | ecosystem: Environmental > Aquatic > Marine > Oceanic | place: Pacific Ocean | collected...
CAGCGGCAAGGGCATCGGCAAAGGCAGCGGCAAGGGCAGCGGCAAGGGCATCGGCAAAGGCAGCGGCAAGGGCATCGGCAAAGGCAGCGGCAAGGGCATCGGCAAACGCCCCCGGCGAGGCGGCGGAAAGAGCGGCGGCGGATACGGAGGACTCTAAACTATGGCAGTAAAAAAATGTGATGAAGTAGCGGCAACTACAACAACCGAAGAACAGGTATCGGTACCGACACCGGTGTGGGAAATCCACCATCCCCCGCCGCAACCAGTCCCAGATCCAACTCAACTCTTCAAAAACTTGAAAGCAGTCGAAGCTGCAAATCATTCCCAGCGGGACTTCTGGAGCATACTGCCTAACGTTAGCTGGAGCCCCTATATAAAAGCAACTCGTCCTGGCACTATCGCGGATCCGTTCCGCGCAGAATCTAGAAAGTTTTGGGTTGCGACTTCGACGCCCACGGCCGCAGCGATGGTTTATTTGAACGATTCCCCGTTGTCGGAAATGGCTTTGGATGTCAGTCGAACGCCGTCACCGTGGGAATTGACTTACGGACCTTCCGTGTTCAATGCGACCGTAGTAGACAACAGCGCCGTCATCCAGCCTGCACAAAGCGCATTAGCTTTGGATAAGATAACCGAGACTTGTCACATCACCGGAGACGAGAGTTCTTTCTTGACCTTCATGGGCGGCTTTGACAATGCTCTGATTTCCACCGCCGAGAGCGTCTGGTGGGCATATACAGATTTTGTCGCCTGGGCCCAGTACCACGCCTTTGGCGGCTTTGGAGGGCTTGACCTGACCCAAGGAGATATATCTGACTTTTCCAGACCATCCCCTCTTATCGATACAACACAGACATTTACAGATCATTATTGTAAATTCGCTATTCCCTTTATCAAAGAAGAAATAACAAGATATCTTAATATCACATCTTTATCAGCTTTTGCTAACTTTGAATCAGATTATGATTTTTATCAGCAACAATATGAAAAATTTATAAAAACAAGCGGGATAAAGGAATCATTTTTGCCGAATATGTATTCGCACGTAATAGAAGAGACGAACTGGCAGGCTTCACCCATACCCAATTTTCAGCCCACAGATATATATACGAACGATTATTGGACAGATTGGACAACAGCAATGATACAACGGCACCAAGGCGGCGGATTTGCATACTGGTCTATCCCTGGCGACGATCCCTATGCCAATGTCGCAATTCCCAGCAGCAATATGGCTATATTACAAGCCTCGTCAACAGATGTAACACAAGCTGCCCACGGCGGACAACATCTTTTCGATGATTTCAGTGGCACTGGTACCGCGCAGATTGAGGGTGCGTATGCCAATGTGCGCTACAATGATTTTGAAGAACTATTCCCCATGGGTGTAAACATAGATATGACCACCAATGATGCAGGTAATATGTTAATCGCTTGTGAAAACATAGGTCTAGTGGATGAGTTGACATCTATGATCATAAGTGAAACCTCTTTTGAAGGCGACACTTCAGTTCAGCATTTCTCTGAAGATGTTGATTTTGCTATGTCGCGGGAGATTATGGCGGAGATCGATGATGGCGGAGATATTTATTCTTATGAATTCATAAACGAACATAGCATAAAAGCCATTCAGCTTATTGATTTTGAAACATGGCTATCGGCAAATTTTGATAGATCACTCCCAAGTCAGGGCACAGAAATACACTTATCGGAGTGGGGATTAGAACATGAAACCACTTTTCTTGGTATGCCATCAAACTATATTACTGGAGATGATTGTACCCCCTTTAATAGCACTTTACAAACACTCATACTTATTGGAAAGGTAAACCAGCTTATCACCGATCATTTTCGTACTTGGGAAATGGTATTAGACGGAGACGAAGCATATCACGAAACTCTTGTTTATGAGATTGTAAAAAAATCAGATGTTGACGGAACTGGCGTATTACAAAGATTCTGGATTCCAAATCTTGAAGCTCTGGCACAATTTCACTATGTTGATACACAAGTAAAATATGATAAAGGATATGTATATGAAGTTTTCGCCCACCAGTTAATTATAGGCACGTCATACGAATATAGTAATTATGAATTTCAACCGACATGGGCACCCGAAACGGACCAGTATGGCAATCGAGTACCTAATCTTGCTGCCCAGTTTGATGTCTCTTACACTCCATCTCTGAAAATCGCTAGAATTCCTATTTTAACACACGATGCGCGGGTGCTTGACGATGCCCCGGTCTGGCCAGATACAGATCTCGTTCCATACAAGGGAGTATCCGATCAATTCTTAATTATGCTTGAAACCAATGTTGGCACCTATACAGAGCCTGCAATTATAATTAACGACCGAGATGCTGAGTTTTTTACAAAGTATAGGCAAGCACGCAAACTATTGCCGCACGAACCAATAACTTTTCACGCAGATGATCCCACAGGACGTTTTGAAATATACAGGATCGATACTGCGCCAAACTCCTATAGCGACTTCGCAGGAAACTTAATAGCAATAATCGGGGACAATACAGCCTCGGCTGCTTCCTATGTTGATAATGTTTCGTCAAATACCAAATATTATTATGTTTTTAGAGCCATTGATGTACACGGTAACCGCTCTAATCCCACCGATGTTTATGAAATAGAATTAGTAGAACACGAAGGAATGGTGTTTTTTAATACAAAGGTATATACCTTCGAAGATCTCAGAATAGCAGCGGAAAAACGCAGCGGCATTAGCCCGACTAAAGACGCAACAAGATATTTAAGAATAAGCCCAAATTTCATTCAGTCACTAATTAACTATGACGACTCTTTTCCCGGTCCAAACGGTCCCGCAGGTTATGCCTCGGCAGGCGATCTCTGCCCCCCTCCCCGGCTGGGACATACGGACGAACCAGTCTGGAATAAGAGATTTAAGGTTAGGGTTACATCAAAAAATACTGGTAAGAAATTTGATATTAATTTAAGGTGTAAAATTAATTGGAGAAATACACAATAAGAAAATAGCTTAAGCATATTTAATGCTTAAAATTTTGGTATTTTAAATTTATAAAATACTAATTACAACGACATAAGGAATATATAAATGGCATTTTTAGACAACTCGGGCGATATCATACTTGATGCAGTCTTAACAGACACGGGCAGAATGAGGCTGGCAAGAGGTGATGGTTCTTTTAAGATTACCAAATTTGCGCTGGGTGACGATGAAATTAATTACGCGCTCTATAATAAGAATCATGCGAGCGGAAGCGCCTATTATGATCTAGAAATCCTCCAGACGCCTGTTTTAGAAGCATTTACAAACAATACTTCCATGATGAAGTCCAAACTTATTTCAATTGCTCGCACCAATCTTTTATATTTACCGGTAATTTTGCGTAACCAAGTTAAGGGAATTCCTAACAATGCCACAACCAAGGTTATAAATATTTTTGTTGATCAGGCAACAGTGGAAGACGCCAATGGACCGAAAAGCGCGACCGAATTTATAAATGGATATCGGTTAACAGACACCTCAAGGCCAATCGTGATGGACCAAGGAATTGAGTCGAACGCAATAGGTGATGGCACAACCACCCAGCTTGATGCAGACTTAGTTGAAACTCAATTTATTCTTGAAATAGATAACAGACTTGGAAAAATTGCCGATAAAGATGGTGTACTCGCCACCCCCTCTTTTGTTGATGATGACAATATTGCCTCTTATTATCTTACAACCAACTCCAATGGAAATTATTTTGTCGCCAAGTACACCCAGATGAGCGGTGACGTTATCAGTGGTCCCAGAGGATATCGCCTCGCATTTTTAATCGCACCCTCAAGTGATCTTGCTTCGAGCACCTATTTATTTAAAACAATAGGTGGAACAAGCACATTGGGAAGCGCCGCTGTTAGACACATTGATACCTCCGTCAGAATCACCGGGGGCACAACTGGATATAGGGTGGAAGTTCCAATAAGATTTATCAAGTACCCACAATAAGGAATAATAGAAATTAAATATGGCAACAACCTTTAAATCACTAACGGCTAATGATATAATAAATACAAGAACCCTTCTTCATGAAGCCATCCCGTTAACGGGCACAATTCCTTCTGGTACATATTCGGATCAAAATATTAAAACATATTCGCATGGTATGTTCGAATCTGTTTTTGATTATCCATATTTGAGTTCTTCCGCAAATCACGTCTTTGACATAACCTGCGGCTATTCAAGTGCCTCAGCTATGTCAGGGGCACAGACTGCCGCAAATCCTCATATTCAACAACCTAAAAAGCTCAACATTTATAATCAAATGGCACAAGTCCTTGTAGGATATGATGCAGATAGCAAGATTCAAAGATTTGATCAAGATGGAGATCTAGCCGCAGGTGGACAAAAGCTTGATGAAGTATTTTTTATCAACTTTGCAAGGCTTCTCGCCAAAGACGAGATTAAGAAGCAATCCTTTACGCTTCAATTTACCACGGGTGGTATCGCAGCCAAATTGCCCGCCACCACAGCAGGCGGCGACTTCGCACTTACTGTTTCAGACTATGGTGCATCTACCAACTATTTTGTCAACTCCCCAGCAGGCGAGTATGGCATTCTATATACATCTTCCGTTGCCTCCGGTCCCGGCGTTGGATTACTTTATTATCAAGCAGGCATAGCAGTTATCACTGGTGCAATTTTCCAAGCCCCATGGGAATCGGGCAGCGGAGGCGCAGGGTGGGATCGTCCGAATATACCCGGCTCAAAGCTGGGACGAACCGAAATGGGACCAGGATACGGTTCAGGTTCTTTTGATTCGCTACTGACAGGCTCAACCATAACAGTGTTGGCGGATTCTATAAGAAATCGTCTTGTTAACATCTCTTTCAACAACACAGTAGAGCTAAACTCAACAGTATATTTCTGTCGCGTTAACCACAATGAGTTCAATTATAGTTCCAGCCCAACATACCTTAGCGCTTCACAAATTGTTGTTAAGAACGCCACAACCGACAATCCAGTGTCTTATATAACTACAGTAGGACTCTACGCAGCAGATAATGAATTGTTGGCAGTAGCCAAGCTTAGTGAGCCACTAAAGAAAACGCCAGATACAGAACTAACTCTTCGTGTTAGATTAGATTATTAGTCTAATAGCTATTTATTAATAATGGCTTATAAAAAATTTAAAAAGAATGATATATTCTATAATACGCTGAAAGCTCATCCAGAGTTTAGTTTTGCTATTTACAATAGCAGAATATATCTAAACAACAAGGATCAGATTACAGGTGCATATGCTGCAAATGTGGGGCATGTTGACACTGGGTTTGTTAGCTTATATGAATTAAATGTTGACAGATCTTCATCTATAGCAATGTCGGCATCGTACAGGACACAACTCACGGGCACCAATCAATCAGAATTTCCCTATAGTTACCCCAACTCGAACCCTGCTACAAAAGCTGACCCATGGGATGAACGCGATATCCCTCTTAATACCACATTTATTCACCCTTTTATGGTTAAGAGCGGCTTTAACCAATCTTTTAAATCAATTACAAAAGCAGAATATAATTCACTTCTTTATGGCGAACTAATGACCGGCTCTATGGTCGGACCAGCCGTCCCCGGTTCATTACAATACCCAATGTCTGCCAGCATTGTTCGAGAACATTTTACAGCAAGCGTCCGTGGCGGACCTCGCGCCAATTCCGACGCGAGCCCCACTAATGCTGGGGGTGATGTTTTGCATCAAGATGGTCGCAACCATTTAACCGCACTTGAAACTACTTTAAATTATTATATACCGATGAATCCACACTATGCTTATTCGGGGTCATTGGGGGATAAACACACTGATAGGGTTACTCTCATAAGCATCCCTTCTATAATGTTTGGCTCTCAAATTAAAAAAGGATCTGTTACTCTCGACTTTTATATAAGCGGCACATTGGTAGGACGACTTCAGGATGAGAATCAAGATGGCGCTTTAATCGAGACTGCTCCGTCTGCTAATAATGAAAATTCTGGAAGCACCGCAGGGGTGGTATTATATAATGAAGGATTTTTAGTCCTTACGGGCAGTTGGATCCTCTCGGGAGCAGCACTAGGTGCTTCCAACAACGATGGATATGATAATCGCGCTGGCACCGGACAACCAGCATCGCTTCCCGGAAAGCTTGCACCTAAATGGATTTATTTTGGTGCGGGTGCGAATGATCACGTTGCTGTGGGCAATGTTATATCATCTAGTTTTGGATTATCGTTTAAGGGCACAACAAATGTCCAAACCATTACTATGTTGGCTCATGCAGACAAAGGAAAATTAAATCATTCCAATAACCCAACTTATAAAACAGCTAACCAAACAACCCTACCGGAAACTGGATCTACGGCATACGTTGAAAAATCGAATTTAACAATTAAAAATATTGTTTCCTCCTCCTATGCTGATCCGACAGGCAGCTTTCAAAAAATAACATACATCTCCTCAGTCGGAATTTATGATGAGGATAAAAACTTACTTGGCATTGCTAAGATGGCAACTCCAGTTAAAAAATCAGAAAATAGAGAATTTACATTCAAACTTAAATTAGATATATAATGAAAATATTGGGACTTGATATAAGTTCCTCCAAAATCGGCATTGCGCTACTTGACGATGAACAAATAATAATAAGCGACGTGCTAAAGTTTAAATCAAGCCAGTCTTTGGAGGAGCGTGCAGCACTGTTTGAAAGACGTATGCGTGCCATTGATACACATCATGTTGTTTATGATGTATATGTTGAGCAGCCTGCGATAATGTTTCGTGGCGGCAAAACGACAGCGTTTACAATGGCGACACTTCAGCGATTTAATGGAATGTGTTGTTATGCTTTAAGTCAAATATTTGAAATGGAAGCATCCTTGATTAATCCCAATTCCGCTCGTTCTGTCCTCGGCATAAAAGTCCCAAGAAAAGTTCCAAGCAAAGAAAAGAAAAAAGCAATCATTGAGAACATATCAGATAGATTTGGAGATCAGTTCCAATACAATCTAACAAAACATGGGAATCCGCAGCCCGGAACAGACGATAGAGCAGACGCCCTTGTTGTTGCTCTCGCTGGTCCTTTATTACTTGACGGATAGTCTTGAATCGGTTATAATATATATGTGCAGAGAAAATTTAAGATAATATCCACTATTCTTGGTGATAGTTACCGTTCAAACGATGAGTACTTGTTTGCATGCCCGTATTGTAAGCATCACAAGAAAAAACTATCAATTAATATAGAAAAAAACTTGTACAAGTGTTGGATTTGCGAATCGACTGGTCGTGATATTCGCCGTCTTGTGCGACGATTTGGCGATTTTAACCAACTTCAAGCGTGGGACAAACTAACAAACCGTATAAATATTAACGAATTTGATGACTTATTTGCAGAAAACGCCGCTAAACGCATAGATTCACAACTGATTGTATTGCCAAGTGGGTTTATTTCATTAAATAACGAAGCCTCATTATCTGCAACTCCCGCCTTGAATTATCTTAAAAAGCGTGGTATATTAGATAAAGACACGTTATACTGGAAGATGGGCTATTGTATGGATGGCAGATATGCCAATCGTATTATTGTTCCGTCATTTGACGATAACGGAGATTTAAACTATTTTGTGGCAAGAAATTTTTCTTCTGACCCCCGCAAATATCTCAACCCACCTGTCTCAAAGGATATAATATTTAACGAGCTTTATCTCGAATGGGATACCGATTTGGTTGTAACAGAAGGCATATTCGATGCCATTGTTGCAGGACCAAATGCCGTACCTTTACTCGGCTCTACGTTGCGTCCAAACTCTAAGTTATTTATGAAAATTGTACAAAATGACACACCAGTTTTTCTCGCATTGGATCCAGACGCTGACAAGAAAGAAAAAAGAATTATAAAACTTTTCTTGACTTATGGGCTCGAAGTGTATAAAATAGATATAAGCGGATATCAAGATGTATCCGACATGGGAAGAGAAGAATTTCTAAAAAGAAAACAAAATGCAGTGCTCGTTCAAGAAACAGATTATCTGTTAGAAAGCGCTATAGCTAGCATTTAATAGGACTATATGATTAAAATTGCTCACATTGCGGATACGCATATTAAAAATCTGAAGTATCATTACGAATACAGAATTATATTCGAAGAATTATACAATGTTCTTCGAGACGAGAAGCCGGATTATATCGTTCACTGCGGAGATTTAGCTCACACAAAGACACAATTATCACCAGAATATTTTGAACTTGCCACAAGTTTCATAAAGAACTTGGCAGATATTGCGCCACTGATCATGGTTCCGGGTAATCACGATGGCAACCTAAAAAACAGCAACCGTCAGGATGCGATCACGCCAATTATTCAAGCACTAGAACATCCAGATATTCATTTTTTCAAGAACTCTGGCGAGTTTCACGTCAACGACGATCTGTGTTTTAACATTCTTTCTGTATTCGATGAAGACAATTGGATCGAGCCGACCAATCCAGACAAGATTAACATAGCCCTTTATCATGGCGCTATTAGCAATTGCAAGACTGATATCGGATGGGTCATGGAACACGGAGAGCATGAGCTAAATATCTTTAAGAAGTTCAATTTTGCAATGCTTGGAGACATTCATAAGTGCCAAGCGCTTGATTTTGAAGGACGAGTGCGCTATTGTGGTTCCACGGTTCAGCAAAATCATGGTGAAACCAATGATAAAGGATTTTTGCTTTGGGAAATAGAAAATAAAAATTCTTTTACTGTACGCCATGTTGAGTTACAAAACCCCAAGCCGTTTACCACAATTGAGTTAACCACAAAAGGCAGAATGCCAAAGGGCGTTGATGTTCCCCAAGGCGCACGCATTCGCTTAGTGTCCAACAACAATCTCTCGCTTGATAAAATGAAACGAGCAGTGGACATCGCAAAGCATCGATTTAAACCAGAAAGTATTACATTTTTAAATCGCGCATTGGGCAACAGATCTAATGCTGGGCTCACAAATGATGATTTTATAAAAGAAAATCTCCGCGATCTAACAGTTCAAAAAAGACTGATTAAAGAATTTTTAAAAGAATATCAAATTGAAGATGATGTGTTAGATAGGGTTTTATCGCTCAATGCAAAATATAATAGAGCAGTAGAAGAAACCGAAGAAGTGGCTCGTAATATTAATTGGAAATTTGACTCTTTCGAGTGGGATAATTTGTTTAACTATGGTAGTGGTAACTCCATAGATTTTGCCAACTTATCTGGGATTGTAGGAATCTTCGGAAAAAACTACTCAGGCAAGTCGAGCATAGTGGATGCTGCCCTTTATACGCTGTTTAACTCCACTTCGAAAAATGAGCGGAAGAACCTTAACGTTATTAACCAGAACAAGGAGGGAGGCGTTGGTAGAGTGGGAATTTCTATTGGCGACAAACAATTTGTAATTGAGCGTGAAAGTGAAAAGTATATTAAGAAACTAAAAGGCGAAGAGACATTAGAAGCAAAGACAACTGTTGAGTTTAACGAAGTCGATTCTGTTACGACCCAGGTTGTGAGCCACAATGGATTGACTCGTAATGACACGGATAAAAACATTCGTAAGATGCTTGGAACGCTTGATGATTTCCTGCTTACTTCTATGGCATCTCAATTAGATAGCCTAACATTTATCAAAGAAGGCTCAACCCGCCGCAAAGAAATTCTCGCTAAATTTCTTGATCTGGAAATATTTGATAAGAAATTTAAGCTAGCAAAAGAAGATGCGTCGGACTTAAGAGGAGCGCTCAAGCGACTTGAGGGCAGAGAGTATGAGGAAGATATCGAAGAAGCGAAAGAACAAATACGCCAGAGCGAAGTTAGCATTGAGGAACACAGCCAAAAATGTGAAGAATATCAACAGCAAATATTAGATACCAGATCTTCATTGAGCGAAATAGAAAATAAAATCACATCGATCCCACTGGAGATTATTGCTATTGAACAAACGATAAGTGCGCTAAAAGCAAAGAAGAATGATGTTCGGATCCTTTTACAGCAGAACAAACAGCTTACAGAGAACAATAATAACAACAACGAGTTGGCTGAAAAATTAAATGATTTTCTACAAGAATACGATGTTGAAAATTTACGAAACAAGAAAAAGAGCGTCGAAATTAAGAATGAAGAATATGATAATCTTTTACATTTTTTAAAGAATAAAAATAAGGATATCAATGCATACCGAAAGAAAGTGAGCCTTCTTCAAGAAGTGCCTTGCGGCGAGTCGTTCCCGACTTGTAAGTTTATTTGCGATGCCCATAAAGCAAAAGATGCATTGCCAAATATGATAACAGAAATTAGCGATATTCGTAAGCAAAGTGTACAACTTTTGGAGGATATCCACAACCTTGACATTGATAAGCTAAATGATTATTTGAATAAATATGACTTATTAGTGGGAAAACAAAAGGAAGTACAACATGAGGTATCTGTTTCCGAATTAGAAATACAAAACAATTTATCAAAGCTAGAGGTTTTCGGGCACGAAATTGAAAACATTGAGAAACAAATTACCACATATGAAGAAAACAAAGAAGCGATTGAAAATCTAGAACAACTTCTTATAAAGAAAAAGAAATATAATACATCTCTTGAGCATATAGAAGAAAGCTGTGATGAGTGCCAACAAGAACTAAATGACTTATATATTTCCCACGGATCCTGCGAGCAAAAATTACAGAGTTTAATTGAACAAAAGAGCGAGTTATCCGAGTTGCGCGAAGACTACTCCGCTTATGATTTATTTATGAGATGCATGCACACCAGCGGCATCTCCTATGATATTATTAAGAAGAAGTTGCCACCGATTAATGAAGAAATTGCGAAGGTGTTGGCAAATATTGTAAATTTTGAAGTCTTTTTTGAGAATGATGATAGACGTTTAAATGTTTATATTAAACACCCAAAGCACGAACCGCGCCCTATTGAGATGGGCTCAGGAGCAGAAAAAACAATTGCATCGATGGCGATCAGGCTTGCATTGTTGCACGTTAGTAACTTGCCCAAATCAAATATATTCATCCTTGACGAGCCAGGAACGGCTCTCGATGCAGAAAATCTAGAAGGATTTGTTAGAATATTAGATATGGTCAAATCGTATTTTAAGACAGTGATTCTAATATCTCATTTAGATTCGCTAAAAGACTGTGTTGACTATATCGTAAACATTGAAAAGAAAAATGGTTATGCACACGTAAGTCAATAATTTTTGTTGACTATTTATATAACAGGAGATACAAGAAAATGCAAAATGGTTTAGTAGATAAAGTATTACAAAAGCTAATTTCCCGCAAGTTACTTACATTTTTAACAGCAACAGGGCTGATGCTTTGGTCCGATTTGGCTTCGGAAACATGGGGTATGATCGCTATGGTTTATATTGGCACGCAAGGAGCAGTTGATGTTATGAAAGCATATAAATATGGAGAATAAATGACTTGGTTAGCTATGAAATTATATATGAAAAAGGCGTGGCTTTGGTGCAAGCACCATTGGAAGATTGCTGCGGTTGCTGCATGGACTCTTATTATTTGGGTTGTTGCGAGAAAGAACGTTGGTGCATATGCCAAAGTGCTCGATACAACTATCGAGAGCTATAAAAAGGAAGTTGAAGTGCTGGACAACACCCACAATGCCGAAATAGAAAAAAGAAACGAAGCAATTCGCAAACGCACCGAGGCACTAACAAAATTGGAACAGCACTATGACAGATCTTTAGATTATTTAACTGTCGAAAAAAGAGCAAGATATTTAGAACTAATAACGATGTTTGATCAAGATCCAGAATTTGTTAATGAAGCAATTACAGAGGAGTTTGGATTTAAATATGTGGAATAAGATTGCACAAATGTTAAGCTTTGCTTTATTTTTATGCACTCCTGCCTACGCGCAAGACACAGAAGAAGAGCCGATGTTTACACACCTGGAACAAGGTGAGACAGCGCCCTTCGCTGGCACCCTGTTCAACCCATCAGCGACAGCAACGTTAATTACGGCGCACCAATATTCATTAACCGAATGTGATTTGTTGGTAGAATATGAAGTGGCGAAAGCGCGTACTGAAATGCAATTGCAATTATCGGTGCTTCAAATAAGCTATGACTCTTTGAACGAAAAACATACGCTTTTGATGGATATCAAGAATGATGAAATTAGTACCTATAGAGAAATGTCGCTTAAGCAACCAAATAAAAATAATCATTGGTGGCTCGCGGGAGGAACTATCGCGGGTATCGGACTTTCTCTTGGCGTGTTTTACGCCGCAACAAATATCGTGCAATGACAAATCCCAAGCAAGATCCAGACTACGCCATAAAAGTTGAAAAGGCAATAGCAGAGAAATATGGCATAGAAACTGTGCAGCACCCAGAAAAAGACTGGACCCCAGAAAAAGAGCAAGAATATATAGAGCAGCGCAGGCTACTAAACGAAAAAATTAGAAACTTATCTGAAAAGACTGAAAAAGTAGAAGTTCAGGGAGTTTTGATATCAAAAAAACTACTTAATAAAGATAGCAATAGAGTTTGTTCCACTTGTGATACTTATTCTTTCGATACGAAGGATAATATTTACATGAATAGATATGATTGCTGTCGTCAGTGTTACATAACATGGATTGAGGGAAGAAAAGAACGTTGGGAAGCCGGATGGCGTCCCACACAAGGAGAAAATAAATAAATGGCAACAACAGTGTTAGACATCGTAAGAGGAATTTCACAAGCAGCCGCAAATGGCTATGATGGCTCACAAGATGAAAAATATTCTTATGACGGCGAATCAAGAAAGATTGGGCTAAAAAGAGAAGAAGGCGATCCTATTGTTGATTCTCGTGTTGTTGATGGGTTTGGTGTTGTCTTTCATGGCAATCTCTTATGCATCAGCTATCAGAGCGATATTAAACTCAAGGAAGTATATGCGGGCGATATTGAAGCCGACGTAGAAGACATGATTCAGAACGTTGCCAATTTCCTAAAAAAAGAGTATAAAAAGATTACTGGTGATGCTCTTTCCCTCACGCCCGAGGGCGAAGTGAGTGTTGGAGTCCAGAACACTTCAAACGTTCGCGCTTTTGTTACAGGTAAACGACATTATAAAGTTGGAAACCTCGATGGAGTAACACCAGTTGCGGATCCATCCAAGGACAGATTAGACAAGTCTATTCGCGATTTTCTTGCGCTTGGCAAAAACAAATAAAAAATGATTAGATGTCGTTTGAACTTACAAAAAATGAAATTTTAAAAGAGATCTTACAAAGCGGAAAGGATCCAGTTTATTTTATTGATAACTATGCAAGGATCGCCCACCCTTTGGAGGGTTTAATTCCTTTTAAACTGTACGACTTTCAGAAAGAATTACTAACAGATTTTAATGATCATCGCTTCAATGTTATATTAAAAGCAAGACAGTTGGGTATTTCCACCACAACTGCTGCTTATATTGCGTGGATGATGCTGTTCCACAGAAATAAAAATATTCTTGTAATTGCGACCAAGTTTCAGACCGCAGGCAATCTTGTAAAAAAAGTAAAACATATAATTAAAAATCTGCCACCTTGGATGCAAATAGCAAATATTACAATTGATAATAGAGCATCGTTTGTTCTCTCCAACGGTTCTGAAATCAAAGCATCATCAACTTCTTCCGATGCCGGTCGTTCGGAGGCGCTATCATTGTTAGTAATCGATGAAGCGGCACACGTTGACGGGCTTGAAGAATTGTGGCCAGGTCTTTATCCCACTCTATCAACAGGTGGTCGTTGTATTGCCTTGTCAACTCCTAATGGTGTTGGGAACTGGTTCCACCAGATATACGTAGATTCAGAACAGGGACAAAACGATTTCTTTCCTACTAAACTAATATGGGATGTTCATCCCGAAAGAGATCTGGAATGGTTTGAAAAGGAAACCAAGAACATGTCCCAGAGACAAGTTGCACAAGAACTAGAGTGCAATTTTAATATGTCAGGCGAGACTGTTATTCACCCTGAAGATCTAGAATGGATGACAACACTGATCAAAGAGCCGCAATACCGAACAGGGTTTGATAGAAATTTTTGGATTTGGGAAAAGTCCATAGATGGATACAACTACCTTCTTACCGTTGATGTCGCACGGGGCGACGGCAAGGACAATTCAACACTTCATGTTATAAAACTAGAAACTATGGAAGTTGTCGCAGAATATCAAGGAAAGCCAACTCTTGATGTTTATGCCGATATGATTAATAGTATTGGACGAGAGTATAACAACGGGATGGTTGTTGTTGAAAATAACTCTGTTGGGTTTGGAGTGTTAACAAAATTGCAAGAGCTAGGCTATAATAATATTTATTTTTCTATTAAGTCAACTCATGAATATGTTGAGCAGTTGCAAGGAGAACACATGTCTAATGCTGTTGCTGGTTTTTCTACTACATCAAAGACTCGCCCTCTGATTGTTGCAAAAATGGAAGAATTCATTAGAAATAAACTAATTACTGTATACTCTTCTAGAATGGTTAACGAGTTAAAAACTTTTATCTGGCACCATGGTCGTCCCGAGGCTATGAGAAGTTATAATGATGACTTAACCATGGCTTTGGCGATTGGCTGCTGGGTTCGAGATACGGCTTTTGAGGCAGGAAAATTGGATCAAGAATATAGGAACGCATTTGTAAACTCTATGTTTGTTGCCTCAACAAAGCTCAATAATCAAATTAAAGGGCAAGAGGGATATAGAAAGAATATGGATCTCCAGGGTGAGCAGCAACAAGCCAAAGAGTCAATGCACGAATTTGGCTGGCTATATAAAGGATAAAATAAATGGCAAATAGCAATAGAAATCCCAAAAATAATCAATCCAGCCTTTTTAAGCAATTAACTCGTTTGCTCTCTGGTCCGCTTGTAAACTATCGTACACAAACGAGTAGAAAGCTTTCTCGTGTCCAGCTTGATAAATTTAAATTTCAGTCTGCCGCAGGATTAAATTTCAAAAAATCTGCATATAATCCTTTTGAGCAGTTAAGCACGGCCATTATGGCCAATCAGCTACGAGCCGAAAGATATCAAGATTTTGAGCAAATGGAGTATACCCCCGAGATTGCTTCCGGGCTTGATATTTACGCCGATGAAATGACCACTTCCAGCGATTTGCAGCCTCTTCTTAATGTCAAGTGCCACAATGAAGAAATTAAAGCAGTTTTGCAGGAACTATATCATACAGTTCTTAATATTGATTTCAATCTTTTTGGTTGGTGCCGCACAATGTGTAAATATGGGGACTTCTTTTTATATTTAGATATAGATGAACAATTAGGTATACAATCCATTGTCGGACTCCCTACCCACGAAATTGAGCGCTTAGAAGGAGAAGATAAAAGCAATCCAAAATACGTACAATTTCAGTGGAACTCGGGTGGGCTTACATTTGAAAATTGGCAAATCGCACATTTTAGGATCTTAGGCAATGATAAGTATGCGCCATACGGCTCCTCAGTTTTAGAGCCTGCACGAAGAATTTTTCGTCAACTAATTCTATTAGAAGATGCTATGATGGCATATCGCATTGTGCGATCACCCGAACGCCGTGTTTTTTATATTGATGTTGGAAATGTTGCGCCACAAGATGTTGAACAATATATGCAAAAAGTTATGACACAGATGAAGCGCAATCAGGTTGTTGACGCTAGCACTGGTCGTGTAGATTTGCGTTACAATCCGATGAGCACTGAAGAAGATTACTTTATCCCCGTCCGTGGCGGTGTTTCTTCCAAGGTTGAAACCTTGGCAGGTGGTTCTTATACTGGCGATATTGATGATGTTAAATATTTAAGAGATAAATTGTTTTCTGCATTAAAGATTCCGCAATCTTATCTTTCAAGAGGCGAAGGTGCCGAAGAAGACAAGACAACACTTGCACAAAAAGATATTCGTTTTGCGAGAACAATCCAGAGATTGCAAAGGTCTATCATTACAGAACTAGAAAAAATAGGAATTATTCATTTATATACGCTTGGGTATAAGGGCGCAGACTTAATTGGATTCAAGCTTTCTCTTAATAACCCATCTAAGATCGCGGAACTTCAAGAACTTGAACATTGGAAGACCAAGTTCGACGTGGCTTCGGGCGCAACCGAAGGATTCTTTAGTCGTCGTTGGGTCGCAGAACATTTGTTTAATTTATCTGAGGAAGAGTTTATTAGAAATCAACGAGAAATGTTTTTCGATAGACGATATGATGCTCAGCTTGAAGCAGAAGCCACGGCTATTACTGCCGCTGCTGAAGGGGCAGGCGAAGGTATGGGTGGTGAACTTGGTGGCGATCTCGATGTCGATCTCGGTGACGATCTCGGCGGCGAACTTGGTGGCGAACCTGGAGGCGAAGAACCTGGAGAAGAAGGGGGCGAAGACACACTTTTAGCAGCCCCTGGCAAACGTGATGACCAGAGACGCAAAGGTAAAAGCGGACCAAGAAGGCGGCATACTCGCAGCAAATCCCGAGGAATTGAGGTAAATACAGCCAGAACTAATAATCCAGGCGGCGTAGGATATGAAACACTACATCACCTTTCTTCTATTGGTGACGAGTTTAGGAAAGCAGGTATCTATTATGAGTCCAATGGGCATAAAGATAATTTAGAAGAAAGCAGATTATTTGAGGTAAAACAAGAAATAAAGAAACTAATTACGGAACTAGAAGATAGTAAATTGGGTGATAAAAATGAAAAAGAACAAACATAACAAGAAAAGAAATACCGCTTTTTTATATGAAGTGCTTATAAAAGAAATGACTAAGGCAATAGTATCCAAAGATCAAAAGCACAAATTACGTGTAGTTTCTATTCTCAAAGAATTTTTTAATCCAAATGCTATCTTAAGAAAAGAACTATCTCTTTACAATACTCTTTTAGAAACAAGCGGTCTTGATGCCTATACTGCTGAAAAATTGGTTTATAACGTGCGAGAGGCACATGCCAAACTTGAACAGCAACACGTTCATAGTGCTCAGGGAAGCTTGGTTAAGAGAGTCAACAAAGAATTATCAAAAAGCGTATTTGTTAATTTCGTTCCAAATTATAAAAGCATGGCGACCCTATCCCAACTTTTTGATGCAGATCTGGGACCAGCCAATATTAAAAGAAATGTTTTGCTAGAACGTCAGATTGTTAAAAATCTTATGTTAGTAGAAACAACAGAACCACAAAATAAAATGAAGCCAATTGATAATTTGGTTTTTAAAACTTTTGCTAGCAAGTTTAACGAAACACACTCTGGTGGACTCCTCAGAGAGCAGAGGGAACTATTAAATAAATATGTTTTTTCTTTTGTAGATAATGGAATTGATATTAAAATTTATCTTAATGAAGAACTTTCAAGACTTTATAAAGTCATTGAGGGATCCGCTAAATACGAAGAGATTAAAAACGACAATAACATGGCAAACTCAACCAAAGAAGTTCTTGTCCTAATTGAAAGCTTTAAAGACAGGCCAATTGATAAAAATATGGTAAGCAGCGTATTAAAAATTCAAAATTTAGTATATGAGATTACAAGCAAATGAGCATTACAGTAACAATTCCACACGTAAAGAAAAAAATTGGAATTCAAAAAGATATTGTTCTTGATGTTCGCAAGACTTTGGGCGAACAATTTGTTGTATTTGATCATCCCGATGTAGATATTGTTATTATTCCTGAAAGCAATAAAGTTTTGGTCTTAGCAAAGCACACTCCTAATGACGAGGTTTACGATACGCAAGATAGACTTTTTTTACTTTTAAGAAAAGAAGGCATTGTTGATCCCGAGAGTATAAAAGCTGGATTTGTTTATGGCTCTATGGAAGGACAGATGTTTCTTAACGAAGATATCGACATGGTTCAAGTAGCTCTTTATGGAATAGACAAATTTATTACAGAAGAAAAACCTTATTTTGAATATGTTGAACAGTTTGAAAAAGCCGTAGATGATTATATAGCGGAGCCAACCGACGATGATAGTACCGCTCTTGGAGAAGTGCCACAAGAACCTACCAAGGGATCAATTAGACCCGGTTGGATACGGGGTCCATATGGCATGAGCATAATGACCAGGATTTAAAATGGATCTTTTATATTTTGTGTTGGCTGCTTATGGCTTAACGCAAATTTTAGTATACGGAACTATATTTAATTCTGTTAGACCAACAAGGGGTAAACTAGGAGAACTATTCCGTTGTCCAATGTGTCTCGGCTTTTGGGTCGGGGCATTTTTATTTGGAATTAATAGGTATACAGAACTATTTACATTCGAGTATTGTCTCGCTAATCTTTTTCTTTTAAGTTGTTTGTCTTCTGGCACATCTTATGTTTTGAATATGATTATCGGAGATGAGGGAATAAAACATGAACACAAATATTTGGACGCGCAAGTGGATGCTACAACCAGTAAGAAATTGCTGTAAAGGATCCTAACTCACGCAGGTGGTGCCTGCATTTGAGAAATACTATGAATAAACTATTATTAACAGAATATTATGAATTATGTCCCGATGGGAAATGTGATGATCTGTTGACCGAAGAAGAGAAGAGAATGGTTCGCGAAGAAGGCGCTATGTTTTTAACTGGTGTTATGCAACGAGCAAATCATCTTAATGGAAATGGCCGAATTTATAATCGCCCAATCTTAGAACGCGAAGTTAAAAATTACGATAAGCTTGTCCGTGAAAGAAGGGCTCTGGGGGAACTAGATCACCCCGATTCTGCTGTTATTAATTTATCGGCTGCATGTCATCTTGTAACAGAAGTGTGGTGGGATGGCGATGCTGTCATGGGTAAGGTACAGGTTTTGAACACCCCATCTGGCAAGATCTTAAAAGAACTTGTTAATTCTGGTGTAAAACTTGGCATATCTTCAAGAGGGATGGGATCCGTTCATGAATCAAATGGGCAAACAATTGTAGAAGACGATTTTCAATTAATTTGTTTTGATTTTGTTTCTGAGCCTTCAACAACTGGTGCTTTTATGATGCAAGAAAATAAACAGCCAAACATTATTACAAAAGCAGATAGAATCAATAGAGCGCTCAACGAAATATTGAGGGGTCAATGAAAAAATCAGAATTGAAACAGATTCTCAAACCTCTTATAAAAGAATGCATTAAAGAGGTGATGTTTGAAGAGGGTGTTTTGTCCAATATTGTTTCCGAAGTTGCACAAGGTCTTGGGAACAAAACAATTGTTGCCTCAAAACAACATGTTGCCCAACCCGCACAACAAAACATCAACGAACAACAAGAAGCAAAAGTAGAACGTCAAAAGATACAAGAGACGAGAAAAAGAATGTTAGATGCCATCGGCACCGAATCTTATAATGGAGTAGATCTCTTTGAGGGAACAACCCTAGCTCCTCAGAAGTCTGATCAAACATCAGCCCTCTCTGGTATAGATCCCGATGATCAAGGTGTCGATATCAATACAATTTTTGGAGGAGCCAGTAAAAACTGGTCACACATGTTCAAATGAGCAGAGCAGTCAATATTTCCGTCAAGCCACTAAAAAGAGATACCTCCGAAAAGCTAATTCGAAGGTTTAGGCGCAAAGTGAAGAAATCAGGAATTCTTGACGAGGTTAGAAAAAGACAGTATTATAAAAAACCTTCGGAATTGAGAAGAGAAAAAATTATTCGTAGAAAACGCGAAACCGCAAAATTAGAAAGAAAAAAGAAGTAATTAGATACTAATTATAAGGGAAAAACAGGAGTTTAACAACAATGGCATTAACGGGGCAATCAGGTTCTGGACCTAGCACATATTCAGTAGGCTTACATAACGTTGGATCATATCAAGTCTCGGCGGTGCCTTGGATTTCAGGATCGGGACTAAACCATGGTAAGGGCGCAGAGGCTGCTTTACCTAAAGGGCAGGAATTTAAATTTGAATTTCCGATGGTTGCAAAATCAATTACCGTAATTAATCAAAGTGCCCAAGATATTCGGGTGCATTTTAACTCTACGTCGTCCACACTCAGCCGCCCAGACCTCCAGCCCATAGGTGGCATAAATGTTATTAGCGGATCGCACTATCTTTTACTGAATTCTGCTGAAGATTCTTACACTTTTGGCGTAAAGGCAGCAGAAATTTATGTTTCAGCACCAGAGACAAATAGTGGAGATGCATCGTTTACAATAATTGCCGAACTAACGCAAATTAATTTAGCTAGAATGTTTGAACACACCGGCTCTGGATTAACAGAATAGTGGAGATTTTTAATGGGCTTTAAACCAGGAAGTGGCGAACTATCCGATTTAGACGTAGATTCTGGAACTTTATCAGTTGACGAGACGAATAACAGGGTCGGACTGGGCACAACGAGCCCAAAGACTGCTCTTACGGTTGAGGGGACGATTACCCTCAAAGAGCAAGCCGATGCTGATAGCGACACCCCCGCCTACGGGCAGATTTGGGTGAACACGGCTACTCCATGTGAACTCTATTTCACGACAGATGCCGGGGATGATATCCAGCTTACGTCTGGTGCGGCAACTTCTCTTGCTGCTGACGATATTACTGCCGGTGATGCCGCAGTTTCAATTTCAACTACCAGTGGTAATATTACTGTTGATTCAAATGCCGGCGCAGTCAGTATCGATGGCCACACTGGTGTAACTGTAGCCTCCTCAAATTCCGGTGATATTACACTTAACTCTGCGGCTAACCTTGCTGTCACCGCCGATACTGCTACTTTCGCCTCTGCGAATGCTAATGATCCTCTTGTTGTGATCAAAAACACTACAGACGATGCTAACGGCCCACGCCTACGATTTGTGAAGGACAAAGGCGCCGCCGGCGCGGCAAACGATGTTGCCGGCCTCATTGAGTTTTATGCCGATGATGCGTCTCAAGATCAGGTTCTATTCTCTGAAATTAAGTCTCAAGTTAAGGTTCACACAAATGGCCAAGAGGGCGGCAAATTCACAGTTTCTGTTGCAGAGAATGATGGAACATCCACCGCCGGCTTAGTAATTGAGGATGGCGATGCAGACGGCGAACTTGATGTAACTATTGGTGCCGGCGCAGCCTCTCTCACAACAATTGCTGGAGATCTAGACATTCCCAATGGCGGTTTTGCCCTGGGTTCAGATGCATCTGGTGATATGTATTATCGCGATTCTAGTGGTGTTTTCACACGAATCGCTGTTGGTAGTGATAATCACATACTTACTTTAGATGGCGCTGTTCCTGGCTGGGAAGCTGCCGGTGCAGCATCTTCTCTCGCTGCTGACGATATTACTGCCGGTGATGCCGCAGTTTCAATTTCAACTACCAGTGGTAATATTACTGTTGATTCAAATGCTGGCGCAGTCAGTATTGATGGCCATACTGGCGTAACAATCGCATCTTCCAACTCTGGCAATATTACGTTAGATTCTGTCGCGGACATTGTGCTTTCCGGTTCATCCGAAGTTAGGGTAGAGAATGACTTGAGGCTAGACAGCGACAGTTCTGTCATCTCAATGGGTGCTCAAGATGACGCAACATTCACTCATGACGGCACAACTGGTCTGACCATCGCAGCGACCCCAATCTCCATTAATTCAACTGGCAATTTAACTCTAGATTCAACTACTGATATTGTGCTTTCCGGCTCATCTGAAGTTAGAGTTGAAAACGATCTGCGCCTAGACAGCGACAGTTCTGTCATCTCAATGGGCGCCCAGAATGATGCTACCTTTACTCATGACGGAACAACTGGACTAACAATCGCAGCCAACCCTCTGATCATTGATGGGACAGCGACCATTACGCTTTCAGGCTCAACTGATGTCAGAGTTGAAAACGATTTACGCCTAGACAGCGACAGTTCTGTCATCTCAATGGGCGCCCAGAATGATGCTACCTTTACTCATGACGGCACAACTGGTCTGACCATCGCAGCGACCCCAATCTCAATTGATTCAACCGGCGTTTTAGATCTTAACTCAACGACCGGTGATATTAACTTTCAAGATGGAGGCACCAATCAGCTTTCACTTGACATGGACGGCACCGCCGGCGCAATTATTATGCAACTTAAAGTTGATGGTGATGATTTAGTTTTCCAAAAGTACGATGGAACCGAAGTTCTTAAACTTGACGATGTTGGGAATACCATTGTCGGCGGTAGCTTGATTGAACAGCAAGTAGCACCAAACGATCTTGTCAACGACGATGAAACTGCCATATCAGTAGCCAGCATGCTAAAGAGAATTGCTACTGTTACTATTGCATCGAGCGATAAGGAGAAGGATACAGACACAGCAGCTAATATTGTAGACGCCCTCGAAAATCCAGTCGCAAATCAATCATTTGACTTTATTATTATAAATCTAGGTGAAGGGTTTGAGAATTCAACCTTAACAGTGGAAGCTGGTACTGGAGTTACCCTTGTGGGAAGCATGGCGGTCATGAGCGAGGCCTCCGCTACCTTTAGAGTAAGATTGACCAATGTTAGCGGCGGATCTGAAGCAGTTACTATATACAGGATAGGATGATTAAAGCAAAACCACAATTATTAAGGATTTTAGAACTTTAAAGCACTATTTATTTTGAATTAGTGTAATTTTAGGAGTATGTTAATGTCAAGTTTGCTAAGAGATGCCATTATTGATGCAAAAGCGCTTCGCGAGGCCGCGCTTAAGAATGCAGAGACAACAGTAATCGACAAATATTCAGAAGAAGTCCGTCAGACATTAAACCAACTTTTAGAACAAGATGAATTGGCCGCCCCCGAACTCGATCTCGGCGCTCCAGAAGGTGCACCCGAATTAGATCTCGGCGCCGACCCCGCAGTCGCCCCTGAAATGGGCCTCGAAGACGAAGCAGGCCCCGTAGAAGAAATTGCTGAAGATATTCCTCTCGCAGCAACTGATGATCTTTCTGAGAATGAAGGCGAAAATCTAGATCACCTTGCCACTTCTGGCAAAGAGGTTAATGTTGAAATTAATTTGGATGCTCTTCAAGAAACCATACAACATATGCAGAATGAAACAGAATTAGATATCAACGAGCAAACCTTAAGAGAGCTTCTTGCTGATAATGAAGAAGTTATTGAAGAAGACGATGATGATGCTGGCAGCGAATCTGATGAATCTAAGGGTTATGCTGGCGAAGCCGCTGGCGCCGAAGAAGAAGGCGAGGCCGAAGAATTTTCAGCCAAAATGAGCCCTAATCTCGAAGAAGAATTAGACATTTCCGATGACATGATAAATGCTATTGTAGAAAAGCTTACTGTCGATATGGGTGCCTCCCTTTCTGGTTGGGCAGGACGATCTTCATATGATATGAAGTGGGAGATTGAACAAGAATTAGCCCATCGACGCAGCACTGATGTCGAAGAAGAATTAAAGACTTTAAAGAAGGCTCAAGAAGAGTTGGTTTTCGAAAATAACCAACTCACAGAGTCACTTGAACAACATAAGCAAGTAGTACAAGAGTTACAAGGGGCTACCCGAGAGGTAAACCTTTCTAATGCTCGCTTGCTTTACACGAACCGTGTTTTAAGAAATACCTCCCTAAATGAGCGGCAAAGATCAAAAATTGCCGACGCTATTTCGAAAGCTGGTTCAGTAACAGAAGCAAAGACAATATATCACACGCTAGAAAGTACAGTGGGGAGTTCTCCAAGGAGAGAACCACAATCACTGAACGAAGCACTTGGTCGTCAGCGTACTTCTGTTCTTCGTGCTTCTCGTCAAGAGAGCACATCATCCGATCCGTTAGCGGAGAGGATGAAAAGACTAGCAGGTATTAAGTAAAATTAATACAAATACATTAACATAGGAGGTATTTAAAATGGCTGGTATAGTTGAAAGATTGACAGAAGGTATTGTCAATCGTGATATGCAGGCTGAAGGGCATGCATTATTAGAAAAGTGGGAGCGCACAGGTCTTCTTGAAGGCATGGAGAGTAGCCGCACTCGCCAATCTATGGCTCGCTTGCTTGAAAATCAAGCAAAAGAGCTTCTCCGTGAAAGTTCTACCATGGCCGGTGGAGATGTCGAAGGTTTCGCAGCCGTCGCATTCCCCATTGTCCGTCGTGTTTTCGCGGGATTGATCGCAAACGATCTCGTTAGCGTTCAACCGATGAGTCTCCCCTCGGGTCTCATCTTCTTCCTGGATTTCACCGTCTCCAGTAATGGCCCCGGGCTACCCCGCTTGGGCTATGGTGGCGATGGCGAAGAGTCGCTTTATGGTGGCGGCCGAGTAGGTAAGGAAATCACCGGTGGTGTGAATCTCACAGGTAGTGGCGTTGAAGCTGGTCCTTATGGACTTAACAACGGTTACTCCTCACCAACTGGTTCTGTGACTGCCATCTCATTGGCAGGCGCCGTTATGGTGGCTTCTGGTACTGCTGGGGCAACCCCTGGCGCCGGCGCAAACCCATTAAATGCTGCGAATCAAGGAAAGCTCGACAAGCTTACAAAGTATGACGTCGACCTTTCTGGCTCCAGTGTTTGTGTGGTTGAGCTTTCTGGTGGAACTGGCGGTAATTTAGAGCAGCTAGATGTTGATAATTTAGTTGCAATTCAAATGTTGGCAAGTAGCCACAATATCTTCGATGAGAATGTCACACTTATACGTCGTCTATCGCAGGTTGCTAGTGGTAGTACTAACCAAGATCCGAGCAAGAGCGGATACAGGTTTAACCTTGTGTTCGCAAATGTTAGTGGTGCTGTTCCATTAAACAATGGTAGCTCTAATAGTGTCATGGCCATTACGCGTTCTGCACATGCTCTCGACCTTACCATTCCGTTGGATGATAATCTTACGGCTGGTGGTGCACTGGGTTCCGTCATTGGTACGTCTGTGTGGGGCTTGGAAGCCGAGCCGAGTATCCCCGAAATCGACATCAAGGTTGATTCCGTGGCGATTACTGCTATGACCAAGAAGCTCAAGGCTAAGTGGACTCCTGAGTTGGGACAAGATCTTAACGCATACCACAACCTTGATGCTGAAGTTGAGTTGACAAGCATTCTCTCTGAGCAAATTGCTCTTGAGATTGACCGTGAGATCCTTACCGATCTTATTAATGGTGCAACTGCTAGTACACTCTACTGGTCACGCTCTCCCGGTCTCTTTGTGAACCGTACAACCGGCCTGGAAATTGGCGCTAGCTCTGCTGCTCCCGATTTCACCGGTACTGTGAGTGAGTGGTATGAGACGCTTGTTGAAACTATCAACGATGTCTCTGCACAGATCCATCGTAAGACTCTACGAGGTGGAGCTAACTTCCTGGTTTGCGGACCTGAAGTCGCTAATCTCCTTGAGTTCACTGCGGGATTCCGTGCTTCTGTTACTCACGATGATGAGAAGGGTAGCGTTGGTGCCGTTAAGGTTGGATCACTTTCTAAGAAGTTTGATGTCATTGTTGACCCCTACTTCCTGCGAAACGTGATTCTCGTTGGTCGTCGCGGTTCCTCTTTCCTTGAAAGCGGATACGTGTACGCACCTTACGTGCCACTGCAGACTACACCCACTATCTTTGGCCCTGAAGACTTCGTGCCCCGTAAGGGCGTGATGACTCGGTATGCCAAGAAGATGGTACGTCCCGATATGTACGGCCTAGTTGTCGTTCGCGGACTTATTGGTGAAGCCGGCGCTACTAGCTAATTCTAGCTAACTAGCAAATATATGTAAAGCCCCCATCATATGATGGGGGCTTTCATTTATGTAGAACTACTTACAGGTGAACGAGAGTTCACAACCTAGTTATCGGGTAGACTTTGAGCTATCCCCTAGTATTGTCGAAACAGATCAATACAGGGACATGATTATAAAAGGAGGGTTTTTAACTATGGGAACAAAAAGAATAGGCCTCGCGAGAATTGAGGCGTTAATGGAGAATTTAAAGAGGGATATTAACTGGCAGAACGCCACATCTCAGAATTTGGTGCTTCGAAAAGTCGCCGGCGGCGTTGGCGCTCAAGGCCCTACTGCAGTTGTTGTAGGGAAGAATGGTGGAGCAGGCATACTCGCCGGCGGTGCCGGTGCAGCAGATCCTTTTACGGAGTCTGCAACACAGCATTTTGACTTTGGCACATTGCTTCATTATGGAGATAGAATTTTTCGCTATGCAGGTATCGGTGGAATCGCTGTTACTGCTGGCAAGTGTTTACAAGCTGCACCGCTTGTTAACGCTAACCACCGCGACATGGCTGTGCAAGCTGGTGTAGCCGCTGGGTTAACGTCGGTGCCTGTAACATTTGGCGGCGACACTGATGCTGCTGAGAATCTGTATGCAGAAGGCTATCTTCACATTAATGATGGTGCCGGCCAAGGCCAGCTTATGAGAATCAAATCACATGCTGCCGTCGATGCCGGCGTAGACACCACCTGCACGCTTAAGCTGTATGACAAGGTAGTAACTGCAGTAACTACATCCAGCAAAGCTGACTTAATAACTGCGCCATACAATGACCTTGTTGTGGCTCCAGCCGCCGAAACCGGCCCTGTTGTTGGTGTTACCGTTATAGATATGACAGCGGATTATTACGGCTGGGTTCAAGTGAGCGGACCCTGTTCTGTTCTTACTGTTGGAACTGTAGTTCTGGGCAATCACGCTGTCCGGTCCGGTGGCACCGCCGGTGGTGTCGCTCCCGCAACGGATGATCTTCTCCAAAATCTCGGAGCAGTCATGGTTGTTAATGGCAACACTGATAATAGTGTTATTTGGTTAAACCTTGAGGGTTAAACCTTGAGTAATCGTACAGCTATCAAGCTATAAAATAAACCTTTAAAGTTTTACCCCCTTCCAATAGGTTGGGGGTTTTCTTTTTGAGAATTAGGTATAAAAACACCGATCTGCCGAAAAATACCGCCGGCGATTTTTCGAGATTTTCGGTTTTGTCAAATAGACACTATTTATTATATAACCAAGGAGTTCCTCATGGGAAAGAAAAGAAGATTAAACTCAGCTAAAGCAAAGTTTGCCGCAAAACGCCGCGCACACCCCCGAGTCAAACTTTTAGCACAACAGGCGGCTGTCGAAACCGAAACAATTGAAGAAGTGTCGCCCGAAGTGGTTGAAGTCGTAACTAATACACCACCCAAGACAACAAAGGCGAAGAAAACGGCCGTACCAAAAAAGAAGAAGCCCTCCACATCCAGAAAAAGGTCGACAAAAAAGACAATAACCGAAGCTTCTGCATAAAATAACTTAATCTTTCTAAAACAGCCCTTAGCTTGTCTGGGGGTTTTGTTTTATCAGAACTATTTACAGCAGGAGAGCCATATAGATGCCAACAAACCTTAGTCCTTCGTCAGAAACAAGCGCAATTGTTTTAACTTCAACCGGCAGCGCCGGATTAGTGGCTGCCGCAGTACCCTTTGGTATCTACACAGGCTCCCTTGATTTTCTAAGCGGCGCCGCACTTCAGGTAGCATATATTTATAAGAAGCTTGGTGGTGATGTTGTAGACATTGAATTAACACCAAATAATGTATATGCAGCATATGAAGAGGCGGTTCTGGAATATTCATATATTATTAATCTTCATCAGGGCAAGAATGTTCTTTCTGACGTTTTAGGGAACGCTACCGGTACATTTGATCATAAAGGCGACAAAAAAACGGGCCCAGATAGTGTTAATTTAAAATATCCAAGATTTCAAATGGCATATTCTAAGAAAGTTGGTCAAGGGCTATCATCGGTTGCCGGCGTGGGCGGCACTGTTCGTGAATATTCGGCATCCTTTTCCCCGCAGCAAGATATACAAGATTATGACCTACAGAAAATTATTATGGATGCATCCGACTCTGGTGAAGATGACGGCGGCAATGCAGTCGGTTTTAGCGGGAAAGTTAATGATAAAAGGGTGACAGTCACACAAGTTTTTTACAAGTCTCCTAGAGCAATGTGGCGCTTCTATGGCTACTATGGAGGAGTAGGCGTTGTTGGCAATTATTCTACTTATGGCCAGTTTGCAGATGATTCTACTTTTGAGATTATTCCAACGTGGCAAAACAAGTTACAGGCCATTATGTATGAAGACTCGATTTACACACGAACCTCGCATTATTCTTATGAATTAATAGACAATCAATTGCGACTTTTTCCGACTCCTAGTTATTGGGGATTTGACGAGCAAGATAGAATTTGGGTTAAGTTTTATATTGATGGAAATGCTTGGGATGCAACACAGGATTATACAGGAAGTATCGACGGGGTTAATAATATCAACACAATTCCTTTTGACAATCTTCCCTATAATAATATTAATGCAATAGGAAAACAGTGGATTAGAAAATATTGTTTAGCCCTTTGTAAGGAAATGTTAGGACAAATTCGTGGTAAATTTACTACAATGCCGATACCCGGAGAAACTGTTACATTAAATCATGCTGAACTTCTTGCGCAGGCTAAAGAAGAGCAAACAGCACTAAAAGACAAACTAGCTGAAATGTTGAAAGAAATGGAATATACAGCATTAATTAAGCAAGATCAAGAAAAGGCTACGGCCGCAGCAGAAACATTTAAATATTCCCCGTTACCAATTTTTGTAGGATAAAGTAGAGAATGGCCGATGAATGGAAAAGACCACCCGCACCACCACCTCCCCTCTTTTTAGGAAAAAAAGAGCGAGATCTTGTAAAACAGGTCAATGATGAATTAATAGAAAAAATTATTGGCCAGCAAGTTCTTTATTATCCTGTTGATTTAGAAACTACTAATTTTCATGAACTATATGGAGAAGCAATAGAAAAAACATATTTGCCCCCAGTGAGAGTATATGCATTAGTTGAATTTACAGACTATGTTACTGAATATATGGAAGGCGCCGGCCTTGATAAAAGTTGGGAAATTTCTATTCATTTTCACAGAAGAAGATTAACAGAAGATCAAAATCTTTATGTTCGTGAGGGCGATTTTGTCTTATATGGCGACTTCTTTTACGAAATAGTAAAACTATCTGAACCAAAAAAGCTATTTGGTCAAGTTGATCATAGTTTTGAGATTTCTGCAATTTGTAAGAGAGCCAGAAAGGGGTTATTCGATGCTACCTGATAATTTTGATTTTGCGATGATTCCCACAGGAAGCAGTGGCGAGAGCATCCTCACTCTCCAAGCGGTGGGAATGTTAGGATCGGCTATAGAAACAATTGATTATGCTATGGTTTCATGGCTAAAAGAGGATTTAAATTTAAGTACAAAGACCAACGAGGGATATAGCCAAGTACCTGTTTTGTGGCAAGCGCCCGAAAGAGCATTTCAGATTAAGAACAAAAAAGAAATAAGAGATAATGCTGGCGCACTAAAATTGCCTCTAATAAGCATCGAAAGAACAGGAATTACAAAAGATCCCGCGAGAAAAGGGGGATTTCAAGCACATATTTATTCAAAGAACAAGGATGGAAGATCGGGACGCATGGTAATAGCAAAAAGAATAGTTAAAGATAAAACAAGAAATTTTGCAGTTGCATCGGGTACCCGCACGAATACAGATGCCGCGCGCCAGCGCAATTTTCCGAGAATTAACAAAAAAATAGTAGTTCAATCGTTATCTATTCCGATCCCAGTATACATTAATGTTGATTATAAAATCATCATTAAGTCAGAATACCAACAACAGATGAACACTCTTATTACTCCTTTTATTGGCAGAACGGGCCAGATTAATTCATTTATTTTAAAACGAAATGGCCATCTTTATGAAGCTTTCATCGATCAGAATTTCACCCATTCAAATAACGTTAATAATTTAGGCGAAGAAATGAGAATGTTTACAACCGAGATTAGTATTAAAGTTCTTGGATATTTAATTGGAGAAAACGAAAACGATGATCGTCCGATTGTTAGAATTGACGAAAACACGGTAGAAGTAACATTCCCGCAAGAAAATGACGCTCCCACAGGGGTTCCTAACATCTTTGGCCAGTTTACTCATGAGCTTGGCGACATCCTGAAGTAAACATTCTTTTTTCTTTACAGTTCAGGAGCTTTTTGGAATTAAAAATACTATTTAACTAATGATTGTAACATCATATTATCTTGTTTTTATAAAGAGGGACCCACAATATGTCAGTAAAGAATTTTAAATTTGTATCTCCTGGAGTATTCATTAACGAGATTGATAACTCCTTTATCCCCAAATCCGCAGAGTTGATCGGTCCCGTTGTAATTGGGCGCGCCAAACGTGGCTTAGCGATGCAGCCAATAAAGGTTGAATCATATTCAAAATTTGTTGAAGTATTTGGCGAGACTGTTCCTGGCGGTGGTGGTGGTGATGTCTATCGAGACGGCAACTATCAGTCTCCAATGTATGGAACTTATGCCGCAAAAGCTTTCTTAAATGCAAATGTTGCTCCTCTTACTTATGTACGCTTGCTCGGACAGCAGAGCGTGGACCAAACCGGCGCCACAGCCGCCAAAGCCGGCTGGGCAACAAGCAACAACAACACAAGCTCCCCAGTTACTACAGGTGGTGCATACGGACTATGGCTCTTTACTAGCGGCGCCGCTCGCGACCTTGGAACTGGACAATTGGCTGCTATATTCTATTGCGATGATGGATCTGTTCGTTTAAGTGGTTCGTTGCGCGGCGGCGGCGTCAATCAAGGGGTTGGGAATACAACTCATGTAGTTGGCACAGCCTCTGTCGGCGCCGTAATTGGTAACGATAGCAGCAATCTTTTTACAGTACTTATTAGCGGTTCGACCGGCACAGATACTATTAAATTTGGTTTTGACGACAACAGCGAAACTTTTATTCGCAAGGCCTGTAATACAAACCCGCAATTGGTATCTGCTGCAAATACATTTTATCCCAGTTCTTCTGCCAAGGATTATTGGTTAGGTGAGTCCTTCGAACAGGAACTTCGTGATAATTCTCTTACTGGTGACGCACAAGGCGTTATTTTGGCAATCTGCAGTGGATCTTCTGGTGGAAGTGGTCCCCAAGCTATGAGAGGCGCAGCTTCCCGCGAAGCGCGAACCGGCTGGTTTGTCGCTCAGTCCACAACTGCTCCTGCAGCTTATGTACCTTTTGATGATGCCCAGGCACACAAGCTTTTTCGCTTAATTGGCCGCGGCCATGGTGAGTGGTTGCATAAGAACTGTAAAGTCTCAATTGAACAGATTAGGCAATCAAATAGCAGCGCAACAGATTACGGTACTTTTTCTGTGGTTATTAGAGCTTTGGGCGATGATGATAGTGCAGTGCAGGTCATGGAAAGATTTGATAAACTTACCCTCGATCCAGGCGCGCCAAACTTTATTGCGCGCAAGATTGGAGATCAATATACGAAATGGGACTCGCAGGCCAAGAGACTTAGAACGTATGGCATGTACCCTAACCAATCAAAATTCGTTTATGTTGAGATGGACAGCGCTGTCGAAGACGCCGGTACAGATGCAATATTGTTGCCCTTCGGTTATTTTGGGCCACCCAAATTTAAGACAGTATCGGGTGCTTTCGGAACTGCCTCATATGGCCAAAAATCTTCTTATGTAAAGAATCCTGATCATTTCTTTATTACGGGCGCAATTGGATCTGATGCAGCAAACTTTCTCTCTGGAGGCGGCAACAACGTCGCCATCGGTAACAACATGGGTGCCAACACTACGGTAATGACTGGCTCGCTAGCCTTCCCGTCTGTGCGACTTCGCGTATCTGCTTCTGATGGTGGTCTCTCCAACCCAACAAACGCATATTTTGGTATGGACAGTTCGCGAACAGCCGCATCTACAAGGTCAGATCGCAGTGTTGCAGATTTCCATCGTCGTCTATATGGCGACTACGGGGCTGGCGGAACTGCGGCTACCACCGCAGGTGTTGATGATTTCGCATATGTATTCTCACTTGATGATGTAGTGGCACTTAGCTCTACAAAATATTATTATCAATCTGGCTCAAGAGTACTCGGGACCTCGGCAACTAGTGGCAGCTATGTAAACTTACTAAATGCTGGTTATGATAGATTTACTGCCCCGTTCTTTGGAGGTTTTGACGGATTTGATATTACAAAACCAGATCCGGTCTATAATGGAGCAATGGGAGCTAGCTCTACTGAGGCCAATAGCTATGTTTATCATACATGGAAGCGTGCAATCGATACGGTGTCAGATCCGGAACAGGTTGACATGAATCTTTTAGCGGCCCCAGGTCTTACCTTGGCCGGCCTTACGACACACATGGTTAATACATGTGAAGATAGAGCAGACGCGTTAGCAGTTATTGATCTTCCAGATGTATATACGCCTGCTCATGAGGGATATAAGAGTTCAAAGGATGCTAGAATCACCACGACGCCAACATTGGCGGCAAATGCTTTGCGCGATAGAAGAATTGATTCGAGTTATGGATGTACATTCTATCCATGGGTGCAGACTTCTGATGCTTCTGGACGATTGCTGTGGATTCCACCTTCTGTTGCAATGCTTGGCGTTTTGGCAAGCTCCGAAAGAGCATCTGATATTTGGTTTGCTCCAGCAGGATTTAACCGAGGCGGCCTTAGTGAAGGGGCCGCGGGCATTCCAGTTACCGCAGTAACAGAACGGCTAATTTCTAAAGATCGCGATGTTCTTTATGAAGCTCGAATTAATCCAATTGCCTCTTTCCCCTCTAGTGGTATCGTGGTATTTGGACAAAAAACCCTCCAAGAGCGCCCGTCTGCGCTTGATAGAATTAATGTAAGGAGACTTGTTATCTATCTTAAGAAGCAGATTTCTATTCTTTCTACTCAAATACTGTTTGAACAAAATGTTCAAGCAACATGGACAAGGTTTAAAGGTCTTGTAGAGCCATTCTTAGCAAATGTCTTAACAGGGTTTGGTATTACAGACTATAGGTTAATCTTAGACGAGAGCACAACAACTCCCGACTTAATTGATCAAAATGTTATGTATGCAAAAATTATGATTAAACCAGCGAGAGCAATTGAATACATCGCGATTGACTTTGTAATCGCATCCACAGGAGCATCGTTTGATGATTAAAAGGAGGAGATTTTTCCTCGATACACTAATTAAGTTTAGATAGGAGCTACACATTATGGCGTTTTGGGCAAAAAACTTTGGTGAAGATACAACTTTAAAAGATCCAAAGAGAAATTTTAGATTTATAGTTGAATTTTCAAATTTGAGGTCGAGTGACGGCCCATTGCTTTGGTTTGCCAAAACAGCAGCCAAACCATCATTTGCAATTGCAGCAGCAGAACACAAATATTTAAACCACACTTTTTATTATCCTGGTTCCGTAACCTGGAACACGATTTCCATAAGCTTGGTAGATCCAGTGGTCCCAGATGTAGCAGCCACAGTAGCTGACTTTATAGTTCAAGGCGGTTATACACCTCCTTCGACTCCCAATTCGCTTACCACAATGTCTAAGGCCAAGGCCGCGGGCTCTATGGGTATCGTAACGGTTAAGCAACTAGACGCAGACGGCATGATACTTGAAGAATGGACCCTTTGGAATTCCTGGATCACAGATGTTAAGTTTGGTGACACTCTTGAATATGGTAACGATGAATTATCGACAGTTGATATAGAGCTTAAGTATGATTGGGCGCGCCTAGAGACCAAGACTGCCGGCTCTGTGGGTCCAAACATGGGCGCTTCGACATTCTTCGATACGCGCGCATCATAATAGACAAAATACGATAAAGAGGTGAAATTTGTCAAGAAATAGAGATCGCGTGGGAGGCACGCAGCACCAAGATGCTTCGCCCCCACCGCAACAAGTGGCACAAAGCCAACACGAAAATATAGAGCAATTTGCGTTTGTAGTACCTACTGAATTTGTGGAACTACCATCACAAGGAAGGTTTTATCCAGAAGGACACCCTCTTTGTGGCGTTGATACCATTGAAATTCGTCACATGACAGCAAAAGAAGAAGATATGCTGACTTCTAGAACACTCCTTAAAAAAGGTATTGCATTAGACCGTGTAATTCGAAGTTTAATTATAGATAAATCAATTAATCCTGATACTCTATTAGTTGGCGATAGAAATGCAATAATTATCGCTACAAGATCAGCCGGATATGGCAATGATTATGATACAAAAGTAACTTGTCCTGCTTGCGGAACAGTTCAGCAATATAGTTTCGATCTCAATGCCGCAGAAATATATAATGGCGGCCCTGCAGCTAATATGGAAGTTACAGACAATGAAAATGGAACATTTGATGTAGTATTGCCAAAAACAGAAATTACAGTAACATTTAGATTACTTACTGGCGCCGATGAAAAACGCTTTCTTGATGGTTTGGAAATAGACCGTAAACAAAAACAAGATCGCAATGTAACAAGACAATTAAGAAACATTATTGTAGCTGTCAACAACAACGATTCTTCAGAGGCAATATCATATTTAGTTAATAATATTCCATCGATAGATTCTAGATATTTAAGATCGGCTTATCGGCTATCAACCCCCGACATTGATTTAACGCAAAATTTTATTTGTGAAGAGTGCAACCACGAAGTCGACTTGGAGGTTCCGCTTTCCGCGGACTTTTTTTGGCCTGACCGATGAATACATGCAAAATGTATATGAGCAGTTTTTTTATTTAAAATACTCAGGCGGCTGGTCATTTTCAGAAGCTTATAATTTACCCATTGGATTGCGCGAATGGTTTGTTGAAAGATTATCTAAGCAGCTCCAAATGGAGAATGACGCGACGAAAGAGAGCCGTAATTCCTCCTCATCCGGTCAATCACAAACCTTGACGCCGCTTAATCAGCCCACACCTCCCCCAGGTTTCGAATCGCCCGATAAAGGATAGCTATAGCTATCCTTTTTTTTTATAAAACTATTTAACTATAGAAGCTTAATAAGGATTGTACAATGGCTGATACTATTACCCCTGAACTTCTTGATAGACTTAAGGCTTTGGGCGCTGCTGGAAGAGAAA
>Ga0208553_1000108_pt1 | contig 34721 bp, 41 predicted proteins | sample 6_EtaG_FD_184079 | JGI IMG/M metagenome (GOLD analysis project Ga0208553, IMG submission 184079) | Marine viral communities from the Subarctic Pacific Ocean - 6_ETSP_OMZ_AT15160 metaG (SPAdes) (version 2) | ecosystem: Environmental > Aquatic > Marine > Oceanic | place: Pacific Ocean | collected...
AGATTGTCTAAAACCCTGTTGAAGGAGATGTAGGGTCTCCACTAATTTGTATCAACTGGCGGTTCATACAACTTGTGCATGTCCCAACATAGTAGGGAACACCTTGCTCGTTATGAACCACTGGTACAAGAGGGTAGACAAAGAACTTACGATCTCTCTTACATAGTCTGCAAATATATGCAACATCCTTCATTTCATACCTCCTTGTTGTATTATAAATTGTTAATTACCTATCCTAAGTGGTTTATGAGTGCCGCTATTGCTAATGGAACTAACATTACTTGAGTTATAACTAAAGCACCTAAAACCTTATTTTTCCAACACTCAAGACTACTGAGCCTATCCTTGTTATTGGATATCCCATGATTAGACTTATCTTGTCTTTCGTGGATACCACTAAACCCTTCCTGAACATTTTTAGTGAGGGCTTTTAACATGATACCAAGCTCTCTGTTTGTGTACTCATTCATATTATTGTCTGCTCATATTATTATTGTTAATTCCAGCCCTCTGTGGATTCGTATATTAAAGTTAAACTTTCACCATCACTTAGAGTTGAACTAGCGTTCACCCCTATCAAAAGCTCGGCCCCATTAGGTGTTAGAGTTAAATTATTAGTCGAAGTACCACAGTTAATTATCTTATAAGTCTGTCCGTCTACACCTGCTGGTAGAGTTACCGTAAAACCTCCTCCGTCAGTATCACAGAAAACTGCATAATCCGACCCTAGAACCACATAGGTGTTTGTAACTCTCGTTGTAGGCAACCTCATACCTCCAGTTAATACAGTTGTACCGTTAATAAGCAACTCATTAAATGGATTTATTACTACGTCTCCGCTTGTCGTGTTCGCAAGGACTACGTCGGTTGAATCGAAAGTGATACCAGTGTCTTCAGTTGAAAGCGGCATGTATCTCTGTGCTAAAGTATTTGATACTGAAACAGCTCTACTGTTACTAATATAGTCAGTCTCGAAATCAAATGCGTATAACGCTGTAGCCGTAGCCGTAGCTGAATTGACGAAATGAGCTCCCCTATATGTACCAAATGATCCAACTCCTAGATTATCATGCTTGAATCTCGCACCTGTTCCTGTCGTCATATTACCCGCAGTACCGAATACTCCTATTGTATGATTAAACTCGGCTCCAAGTCCTTCAGTGATTGTTCCTGAACCAATACTTGTACTGTTGAAATATAGCCCCGCTACACCAGCCACCGTCCCAGACCCTGTGAATACAGCCTCAAAGATACCACCTGTTAATGAGTCGCCAGAATGTGTCAGGTCGTCGTTACCAGAATAAGAAATTGATGAAACAAATCCCCTATGTGATTGAGCGTTGTTTGCTGTAGTTGTTACTGTAGTTTGGAAATCAAATGCGTTCGTTGCAGCAACAACGTCAGTTAATGTAGCGTTAGCGTCAATCTTTCCCACTACAAAATCTCCATCATTATCAATGCTAGCTACAATAGTATCATCATCTTGTCGCCATTCAGTTAGCTTTTCAGTTTGAGTAGAATGACCCTGAATCATTAAAGCAGTATCATTAGTTAAAGATTCAACATGTAATAAAGCACTAGTTACCTCATTCACATCACCGATCTTTACCAGACCACTGGATTCTACTTTTATTCTTTGAGTAGCATTAGTTAGAATTGCAAAGTCATGGTTAGATTGTGTTCCAAACGTAGCAAACGCAGCTTGTGCCTGGAATAATAATTCTGCACCACCATCAAACTCAATACTAAATGTGGTGTTAGTACCACTGTCAGACCACACATCTAGCTCCCAATCATTTCTTGGAGCAATGTTTATCCCGACACTCCCTGAAATATGGATATTGTCATTCACAAATTCCAACTGTGGTGGTGTCCGCCATGAATTTGATCGGAAGTTACTCATTTCTTTTAGGGTTAGGGTTTTTAGATTTCAGCTTGAGCTTATCATAGCCGTCTTTGTCTTTAAATTTCTTCTTGATCCGATTATCATACCACCGTTTCAGATCTTTCTTTGGACCACGTGCGTAGACTGTTACTTCTTTAGTCGCCCCGTCCACTTCGTGCCGTAAGCTCATCCGTGGAGTATCAGCCTCAACGAAGAATATCCTTATGTCGTTATTCGCTATTTTATCTTTTATAATCATATTTTGTATTCACCACCATAAAGAGTAAAAGTAAGTGCGTTATTAGTGTCTGTTCTAACGGCTATATTTCCGCTGTCGTCGTCCATACCAATGTGAAGGGGGAGTATGTCCGTTGCGTTCGCTGAGAGCGTTACGTCGTAAAATAAGGCCGTAGTCTCGTCATACGTAGTACCGTTGTCGTCGTGGAACACTCTATAATCTGCTGATGCTGCTGTTTGGTTGCAAACCACTAAAGTCTTAACGTCCGTGTTCACCCCTGACGCTGGACTATAGATACTTGTAGCTGTTGTATTAGCTGGTCGTAGTTGTCCTAATTGTTTAATTGTAAATCCTGTAGCCATAGTTAATAGTTATCAGTTAAAGTATGCTATTTTTTGGGTCAAAATTACACTAGTATCGAAACCTTTTTGAACCAATTCTAGGTCTCCTTGTGCAATCAAAGATGTTGAATCCGCACCAGATGATCCTACAGTAGCCTTAATTGCATTATTAACATTCGTCAATACAAATGTGTGTGTACTGTCATCTGTATAATCAGTTATTCCAATTGTACTAGACCCTTGGTTAAACACGTAATCAAAATCATTTAATGTGAACGTGCTACCACCAATTAAAGAAGTTGTATTTAAACCTTTACCAAGTATCATAAATGAACTTTCACTTACGGGTACAGCATGATTACCGTCTGCAATTATATCTCCACCCCCAATAAAAATATCTGAGCCTGAGATAAAAAATGTAGCTGGGGATGTTGTTGATAAATGTGTAATATTTAAGTCATATCCGATAGAGACTACTCCTCTGGAAAATGATTGAATATTCATGAATCTAACAACATTTGTTGCAATAATATCATCACTAACAGTAGCCGTTGAATGGGTCCCTGCAACTACAAACCAACCAACACCAAAGGTTGTTTCTCCATCAAATGTTGTGTTGTAAACACCATTATCAAAAAACTCAACGGTACTTGTTTCTGAGATACTTGCACCTCTACCAGCTTCAGTAAAAGCACACCCACCAATATCAGCATTTGTTCCTGATTGCTCAACACCCACCAAATATCTATGAAAGGTTATCCCCTCTATTACCAAAAGTGCTGCATTGTTTTCATGAGTAAATGCAGTATTTGTTTCAACTAAATCTAAACGACCATCTACTACTACGTTTGCTGGTGTTGTTCTGTCACCTAAAACAAGAATTTCACCAACAGCATATATAGGAACAATAACGTTAGGTCTAGTATAGGTTCCAGCCGCTACATTGACTACCGTTTGCGTATTGCTGGCTTGATACCCTGCTATATTTACACCCTTTTGGATTGTTTTAAATGCTGTACCACTTGTTCTGCCATCGTTACTATCTGATCCTGTTGCTCCATTGACATATAAGTTTCTAGTTGTTTGTGAAGCAGTAAATACTGGAGCCCCATTCTCAGTGATTTCGCCACCCACTACTAAATTGTGCGGTATGTTTACGATTGGTGCGTTTAGAACACCCCAAGCACTACCTTCCTCATAGCCCATAGTATGTTAATTATTTGAAGACTTAATATTGTTGCGAGAAGAAACATTACTCTCCTCATGAACTTGTTGTTTGGTCCGCCTGGTAAATGATATTTCATATTATGCGTCAAAGTAAGTTAGATTCTTTCCTCCACTTGCACATATTGCTCTAACAACACCTTTGAAGGGCTGTTCTCCATCTATCTCCAAAGAACCACCATAAGGGAATAGCGGTATCCCTTTATTGAGTACCGCATCAGCCCCTAAGGATATATAGATTGTTTCATCAGAATCATTTACTAATAAGGCATATTTTCTTCCAGTTTTCGTGCCTAAAACAAGAGTAGAGTCTCCTCCAACCGTAATACTACCGTTTGTTCCTTCTGAAAATCCATGATCCATATTTATGCGTATTTACTGTATGAGTTATTTTCTCCTGGGTTTGATCTTCCGACCTGTACGCTAACCTTAGCGTCACCACCGGTTCTGATGAGTTTTAGTTTTGTTAATGGAACACCTCTAAAGCTATAAATGTTAGTTACTTTTAGTAACAATCCATTGGCACCTGTTGGTGTATTGCCATCAAACAATACTCTTATATCATCATCCTCAACAATTAAATCTACTGCGTTTAAATCTCCTGGGAGATCGTTGGCTGTACTTGCTGCTGTGTCTAGCAGGTCATACAAACTTGTTGCAGCTGCTGTAACCGTAATAAGGCTTGCAGCTGCATTTGCTAATTTGTGTACATACATATTAGTTAGAACAGTTATTTGCTGGTTTTTTTAACAACCTTCTTAAGCTTCTTAGATTCTTCTTTAACAACTTCTTTAACAACTTCTTTAACAGCTTCTACTACCACAGGAGCATCTAACTCTCTGTAGGTAGAAACTTTACCGTCTACTTTCACTAATGAATCTTTATTCATATTTATTCTTATTTATTAAGCCCCCCCTAATAAAAGGGGGGACATTGAGAAGCAATTAAGCAACTGCGGCTGCTCCACCTAATCCAAGTACATACCAACCACCTGTGCTGGAATATACTAGATCGCATGAATCACCTAAGTTGTTTAAAGTGATAGTTGAACCTCCTGCAAGAGTTGCAGGAGTGATAACTGCTGTGTCTCCACCTGCTCCTTCGGCAACGTATACAACGCAAAGTCTTTGACCCGCCGTACCATTAGCTAGAGTAAGTGCGTCACCTGTACCAGTAGTGGTCACTTCGTGAACACCACCAGTAATAGCTACTGCACCTGCTCCTGAAGTAGTTGTCCTCTCTCCATAGACAATACCGCCATCTAAGACCACGTTGCTTGCGCCCCCTGGACTTAAGTTAATATCACCTGATCCGTCTGTATCTATTGTAAAACTATCGCCACTGTTGAAAGCTGAGAGCTTAACTTCTGTAGATTCTCTAAGAATAGACATCCATTCAGAGTGTGAACCTGAACCGTCTTGTCCGCCAATTAGCAAACCACCCAATTCTGCACCACCTGTTGGATCTGCAATGATACCTTCTATTGTTACATATTCAGTAACATTGCCACCGTCATCTTTTCCTTCGAAGCCGATAAGACCTATAGAATCCATTGCAGCTGGTGAAGCTGAGTTTTGGTAAAGGATTAGTTCTGCTCCCTCCGATCCGTCATCTGTATGGATGATTGTAACTTCGCCTGAGCCATTAGAGAGGTCTGCAACTAGAGGGATAGCTGAAGACACTGTTACTTCACCCAGATTATCCATAGTGGTATGCCCACTCATAGTAACTGCTGCGGCTACGGCTGATACGTTACCAACTAACAAATCACCATCAGCTAATGCAATTTCGCCAGCCACAATAGAATCCAACGCTTCAAATGTACATGAAGTTGTTAAACCTGTATTTCTATACAACCCCTCTGTCGCAGCTCCCGCATCAGTCTTCCTGAATGTACCAGCTTTTGAAAAGCCAGCCAATGAACTTGGAACCGTTGTTCCACTTGACAGTAAAATGTGCCCGTCACCATCTACCATCTCTATCTTTACCTCTGTGGTTCCGATAGTAACTAGTTGACCAGCAGCACCTAAATAGTTAGCTGTTATTGGTCTATTAAATATTTTTCCTCTTGGTTGTGCCATAAATTTTATTATGTATAGAGACTAATAAGTTCTTACCCAAAGGTCTATACATGAATTATTACTTAAACGAGAGGTGGCCATAAGACCACCCCTCTATATTTTTACACAGCAGGTTCTACATTAACCTCAACAAGAGCATCAGCACCATCACTGAATGTCTTTAGACCATATAGGTCATAAGCGATTAAGTATACACCTAATTTTAGTTCTGCGTCCTGAATCTTTAGACTAGGAGCAGCTTGTACTACCATGTCAATAGCGCCTTTTCGGCCGAACATGCAGTATACAGTTTCTGCGGACCAAGGATCTGCGGTCTCTGAAGCTTCTACAGCAACTTCACCACCACCAGGCATAACAATACCTAATGTAGTTGTTCCGTCAGTAGCTTCCAATCCTTCTAATAAAGCTTGGCTATCAGCTGATAAAGCAATACCTGTAGCTGTAGTTGTTGTAGGGTCATCCAATAAAGTTACAATGTTATCAATTGTAACAGCAGTTGATCCACCAATGTCAATTTGACCAGCAGTTGCAGGAGCAGCTTTAAACTCTAAAGTAACACCGTTGATTTCAATTGTATCACCGTCTGTTGGGTTATTTGCTGGAGTCCAAGTAGCTGAGAATCGTAGGTTATTTGAAACATAAATCTCAAATCCGAATCTTCGTCCTACTAGTCCGTTAGCACCAACTTCGTCTCCGAAATCTGTGTCTTTACCTGCTAGATAAAGTTGGATTTGTTCCAACATACCTGGAGTAATAACAGCATATCGCATGTCTTGCTTTATATTCAACTGGTTCAATTTTCGTGAAGCAGCAGTAAATAAAGAATTAACATTTGAAGTTGAAACTACTACTGAGTTTCCTGCAGTACCACCAATGTCACCGTCATCTATATCAGATGTAGCATTAGTAACTTCTGCCAAGAAAGCAGCATCCATTTGTCTAGAGAGATCTTCTTGCATGTCTCTTGCGAAACTTGCTTGTGTTGTATAACTATTCTGGATAGCATCAATGTCATCCAAGTAAATAGGTACAGCCTTGATCTGGTCAACATCTAAATATTCATCAGTTGCTGATACATCTTGTGCTGTTAGTGCAGTTGCTTTAGTATAATTAACTGCGTATAAGTTTGAACGATAAGGTTTGTGTGCTTTGTCCCCATCGGTTAGCTTTGCTCTTAATTCGGTGTTAGCCAGTGCCATTGCTACTGTCATTTTTTCTCTGACAAGTTGCATTTCATCTGACCAAACCTCCTTATTTAGAGCTGTTAAGGAATTAGCCATAAAGTTTGGTTTAATACTTCAGGCCATAAGAGAATAAATTATCTCTTCATAAACTTCATTCCACCACTATCTGAATTTGCTTCAAGGTACGCTCGGAACTCTGTCTTCTTTTCAGAAGTTAAGTTACGATACGCCTCACCAGATTCATCAGCGGCAATTCTTTCAAAGCTCAAGTTGCCTGTACCAGTTCTATCAGTAGAATTAGTAATAGCATCTTCAACTCTGTTCTCACGAGATTCTTCATTCACCATAGACTGAAAGTATGGTGATTTAATTATTTCTTGTGGTGTTTTATTTTCAACTGTTGCGTACTTTATAGCCATGTTGACTTGACCCATGGTTAGTTCAGGGTTGTCAACCTTTACCTCTAAAGCAGCTAGTCTATCAATTTCCACCTTGGCCTCGCTAGATTTAGATTCCTTCTTAGGTTCTTCCTTAGGCTTTAAGGCCTCTAGATCACCTTGAAGCTTTCTTGAAGCTTCCTCTTGTTCTTTGAACTTGTCCCTCCAGTATTGCTTTTGGGCAATAGCTGTCTGGAACTTCTTTGAAGTATCATCGTCTAGCATGTCCAACTCTTCACTTGATAGAGTTAGGTCTTCATTGTTTTCATTAGATGTTTGCTCATCTACGCTTGTTTCATTAGGCTCTACGCTGTCCTTGATGTCTTCTATCATATAGTTTTTGAGGGTTTGTTCCCTATTTAATTTATTGTGGGTTTTTTCCCATTATTTAAAGGATCGTCTCTCGCCTTCCTTTCGGTTGGCTACTGAACGCTCTATTACACCTACTACTTCACTTATGATCTTTACCGCCTTCTCTCTACTCAACGCTTCCAATGCAACCTCCCCAGCTATCCTTGATCCATACTCTTTTGAGATCAACTTATCTGTTACCTCCTTGAACAGTTCTTTTACTAGATCAAAGTAATCGCTCTCTGCTAATCTTTCTAGCTTTGATGTATCCATACTATTCTGTTGCTATATTAGCGTCAGGTGGCCCTGTAGGAGCTCCTATGGCTCCCTGTGGTCCTGACGGTGCTTGTTGTGGTTGTAGTTGCTGTACAACCTGTGCCTGTTGTTTCTGGATATCTATCTCACTTAATCCTGATAGGTTCAATAACTCTTGCAATACTGGACTATTAACCAACTGTGGACTAGCTCCAAGTAGTTGTAGGATAGTAGTAAGCGTTGTTATTCGTTCAGCCTTATCCAGACTCTCATCTGTTACTACCACCTTAAGTTCTACATCCTTATAAAAGTCTTTAGAGATGTTGATAGCCATTCCATTAGTAGATACTGCTCGTTGTACTAGCATGTCCTCTATCTGTTGTGCTTCTTCTGCTGTTGGGAACTTACCTGTATCCATCACAATGTTCTTTACTGCATCCCATGCTTGCTTCTTACCAACCTCTCTTGCTAGGTATTCATACTCAGCCTTATCAGTAATTTGAAGTATATGCTCTTGACTAGTCTTCTTCATCAGTTCAGGTAAGATCCAGTCTTGTACAAGCTCTTCTAGGAATAGACCATAGTTCTGTCTAATGAAGTCAAACAACTTGTTTGCGTTTCTGTTAAGCATCAACCCAAGTCTGAATGGTGTACCAGCAGGCATTGTCTCACCTGTGGTAGCTTCAAAACTGTTTGCTAACTCATTTGCTAAACTATCCACTTGTTGTGCTACTGCACTATTAACATTCATTGATCGTACTTCTGTAGGTATTCTATTAATAGCTCCTTCTACCTGTATAACATCTCCACTCATTAGATCAGTTAATACATTCTTTGCGAAGCTCTTGTCATTAGTAGCTAGTAAGATAAGGTTAGCTAGTTCCATTGCCTTGATCTCATAGTTGACTTGTGTATTCTTTAACTCCTGCATTTCAAACATATCCTCTACAATACCGTATCCGAGCCATCTACCTACCTCCTTGTCATAATGTACTTCTTTATATAACTTCGTTCTATACTCTTTTGTTGTTAGTTTCTCGCTAAATAGTTTTAATCCGTCACCTGCAGTCTTCTGTTGACCTGTACCTTCAGGCATTACTACAACCCACATCTGTGGCACTATATCTGTATCATCATAGTCGTCTGTTAGGAAGGTCTCTTCCATCTCAGCAGTAAGTTCCACCACTCGTATAAACTTAGCATTGCCCATTTGTGGTTCGTACTTATCTTTACTCGTGACATAGTTTTCTTTTCTATATGTACTAAAATTCTCAATAGCGTTCTCAATGTTCTCTTTATCCCAGCCTTTCTTCTCTCTTAACTCACTAGGAGTGTAATAATGTTCTTCTAACCGCCAACTGTTCTTTAAGCTACTAGCAGTCATATCATTCTTAAAGTTCCGTAAGTCTACCATCTCAAAGATCTCGTCTCCACCTACACGCTTGACCGCAACTGTACCATATTTAGGTAGTGTTGCTGTGATCTCATTAAGCTTCTTTCCAAGCTTGGTGTCTCTCATATAGATCTCAAGCTCTCTACGAAGTAACCACACCTTTGAATAGTCTTCAGGCTTCATGGCCATTAGTTCTATGTTCTTTGTATCTATGTCAATGTTCTTCTGTGCATTCTTCACCCTCGGTTTAGTAAAGTTATAAAAAAACTTACGACCAAACTCGTCTATATTACCTGTATCAAACTTACCAGCGTAATAACGATTGATCTTCTTAATTGTGTCTAATTGACTAAATTCGTATCCGTCAACAATAGTCACGGAGTTGTTATCAAAGTCCTCCTCAAAATCGTTAATGATACTGTAAATGCTTTTTGGCATATCTTATGTTAAATATTTATTCTAGCCTCGGCTATTTTTATATAATCTTCTTCTCTTTCTATTCCTATAAATTGTCTACCTGTATTCTTACAAGCTACACCTGTCGTTCCTGAACCCATAAATGGGTCTAGCACTATTCCACCAGTAGGAGTTTTAGTTAGTGTGCATAGGTATTCCATTAGTTTAAGAGGTTTAACAGTGGGATGAGAATTTCGCATCAAATTATTCCTTTCATTCCCTGAACCAGTTTTTAATGTCTTGTCTTGTGTTACAGCCATACCACCACCTACCTTCTCCTCCAACCCCTCACACCCTGCGTTTCTTTCACTCTTTGAAGCCTTAGCTGTGTAGAAATACCTCTTCCATTCTTCATCTTTTGCCACTTCCTCATCTAGTATTATATTAGCTGGGAATCTGCCTTGTGTTGTTGCGTTCTTAATCTCTTCTTTGACACATTCTGGGTCTGAATAAATCTCTTTATCTGTAAATCTTAATACCTTATACCCACACTTTTTCATATAAGAATCTTGGCTTTTATCAAGTGCTTTCCTTTTTGGTTTACTGTGCCAATATTCTCCATCCCATTGAATAACCAGTTTATCTTTAGGGATATACACATCTACTAAGAACTTCTTTTCTATTAAAGATTGTTCTTCAAACTCAACGCCAAGTTCTCTTAATATCTCACTACCTCGTTTTTCAAGATTATTTAATCCATTACTTTCTGCTTGCAAATAAGACACCCAAACGCCTTTACATTTCTCTGAACAAGTGCTTCTATCTCCTTGACTTTTCGGTGCTTCAAATTCATTCTCACAAATATTACAAATATGCTTATTGCGATTCTTTTGAAATTCCTGCCTACATTCTGCATTGCAAAAATGATTTTTATACTTATCAAGAAAGCATTTCTTTACATACTTTTCCTTTCCACAACTATCACAGTTCTTGTAAGCTCCTTTTTGCTCTGGTTTAATCCGTGCTCCGTCAATGTTTAACCCAGCCACTTTGTGTTTAAGAGCATTGTTTGCATAAGTTCCGTCATTAGGTTTTTGGGCTACCAAAATTGGTTCATAGGCTGGTTTAAGGCCGTGAGACTTCCAACCGTTCCATAGTTTGGCTTCGGGTGTTGATGGTTGAGTGATATCTTCTAAATCACCTACACTTGCATTCATTTTTATATTAGAATTTTCACTATTTGCCCTTTGTTTTTTTTGGGCTATAATCTCCCTTTCTGCTTCTCCTCTTTTAATAAGTTCATCAAACCTGTCATCCAAATCTAAAACTTCCTTTAGCTTTATATACATTCCCAAAGTAGGCAATTCATTGGTTTTTTTATCACCCATAACACAACTCGCAAATCCACCACCTGTTAAGGCACTCTCCATTAATTCATTAACTTTTTTTAGTGTATACACTTTTTCTTTGCGTTTCTCGTTACAATATTCTTTAAATCTTTCATCAAAATACCTCCCATTCCTCTTATCCAACTGTTTACTAATATCAGTAGCTTTCGGGAATCCTGAGCCATACAACCACATAATAGTATCTTTCAAAATAAACCCTGCGTCTTCTACATTACAAGCCATTCTGTGTTGTGTTCTACTACCTGCAAAGATCAATGCTGTGCCACCTGGTTTCAGTACCCTCAAACACTCTTGCCATATCTCTATACTAGGTACATCATCATCCCATTTCTTTCCCATGAACGATAATCCGTAAGGAGGATCTGTTATTACAGTATCAACCGAGTTATCTTCAAGCTCTTTAAGTTTTTCTAAACAATCGCCATGTATAATCATTTTATGTAAATCTATTTTTAGCTTTTGTTCTTGTTTCTTCAAAGTAGTCCAACTGATCCCTGTTACCTGTCTCACTAGTAGCATTAAGCCTACTGCTTATCTGTGCAAACTGTCTGAATGCATCACTGTTACTAACCAACAACCCGTTTGCCAGATAACAATGGTGATGGCTTACGGTTATATCATATACAGGACACAAATTTCCCGTTGATAAGTTTACTACCCTTGCGTAATTTTGCTGATCGTTTCCCTGCTTCTCGTAGTTGCTTCTTGTTTGCTTCGCTTCCAACCCACTTATTCGTTTTTGCATGTAGTTTAGAATGGTTTGAAGCGGAAATACACGCAAGGTTTTCAACAACATTGTTACTCTTATCGCCGTCCTTATGATGGATATGATAACCTTTCGGTATTTCTCCATTAACATCACTCCAAATAATCCTATGCAAGAAACTGTTTGTATACTTGCGACTATAGTATCCATCTGATTCTCTTTTGTAATATTTTTTTCCTTTATATTCTTGGAACGGATGTTTACTAGGCACTTTTCTGTTTGAACCCTTCTTTCTTTTTCTCCAATTATCTTTTTGGAAATTCTCCCAATCCCCATCAATCGGATAAATCTCATCTTTTCTAGTAATTTCACCAACCCTATCTTCCCACAAAACTCTATGAAAAAGTTTTGTTTCCCCTCCTTTTTGCGACACGTAAAGTCTTCTTGTTTTCCAATAGTTATATCTTGTCCCTCCATATAAGATATAACACCCTTTCTTATCCCCTCTTTTTGAAATTTTTTCACATTCCATATTGGTTTTGTTAGTGTATGAATACTATCATTATACACTAACTCATCTGCACATACAATACCTCTAGTCGTGAAAAACTTATGTTCAGGCGAAGTCTGTATTTCTGTACCATCTGTCAAACCAATCTTTATTGTTAAGGAGTCTTTTACATAACCTGAATGAGTAACCTCCCCATATACGCCATGAATATCTACTATGTCACCAACTAATATATCTTCTATGTTTTTATAACCATTTTTCATCTTAATTTGCGTGCCAGCAACCGTACACCCGTGTGATGCCCAGTCATGTTGTGGTGTGTCGGAAAAGATCTGCATCTTATCGTTCCATCGCTTCTTATAGCTCATTAGAGAGTTTAGTCCCTGGAAACAATTGTCTTTATCAAACCAACATTTATGGAATATAGCCCTTGTTGCCTGTATACCATCAGCTAGGCTTGGAGTTCTAGGCACTATCTTGAATGTAATACCCAACTTCTGTGCTGTCTCCCATCTAGTGACCCCTGTTGTTAGCTCTCGCACCTCTATATCGTGTGGAGCATAGTGACTGTCGTATATATAACCTTTCTGTTGACATATCTGTATGTAGTGTTGAAGACTCTCACCCTCGTTCTCATAGTAGTCTATGAATCTATACTCTTGTCCAACTATCTGCATGAACCATATTGTCATGCTATCGCTTATACCTAAGTCCCAGAATGTGTATACAGGTAAGTTAGCGTCATATGGTATTCTAGTTATCCTGCCACTATTTCTAGCCTTCTCTAGTTGGTTAGCATAGTAAGCTCCTTTTAACGAAGCCTCAAACGAACAATAGAACTCTTGGTTAAACTCATCTGCATCCATTACCTCTTGTGCATCTGCTAATTCTTCCTTATCAAGTATACCTGTGTCCTCAACTGTGAGTAGTGTAGAAAACCACTTATCATTAGTTTTTGCCTTGCTATATAGCTGGTAGAAGTCATTCATTCCCTTCGGTGTTCCTATCCATATCCCATACCCCTTATTATCAGCCAACGCTGGTCTTATAATTTCAGTAAAGATGTTGCTTGGTTGTTGTGAGTACTCATCAAATACCACACCCCACAAAGCAATTCCACGCAAACTGTCTGGATTGTCTGCTCCATATAATGTAATTCTCGCACCATTAGGAAAGTCTACTCTCAATTCACTCTCATTTGTCTTTACTCCAGGAATAACCATTGAATAGTGTTTCAAGTAGTCCCAAATTATTTGCTTTCCTTGGCGATATGTGGGACTTATGAACGCGTATCTACTATCCTTATTCTTACAAGCATCTCTTATTAAATGGTTTATAGCTGCAACGCTTTTCCCGCATCTTCTATGGGCAACTATAACATTCCATCTCTTGTCAGTATCATGAAGTGCCAAAGCCCATTCTCTCGGTGCATATGGTATTTCGTATTTCATAACTATTATACTTTTAAACCCAGAGATACTTCCACCATATACATGATGCAAGCTTCAAGGAAACTAGTCTGTGTATTACGTGCAGATACATTTCCTAGTCTCCCTTCCACTTTAGAGACTATCTTAATGTAGTTAGACGTCAACTTGACGATGAGCCTTGCAGAAGTCTCTGGTTTCGCTCACCCCAGTAGTATACAACACTTTTACATACTATTGGTGGGAGTGAACTACCTTCTTCAGCTCCAGTCACATTGTATTTAGCGTCGCAAGCCACTGACCACGACGGCACGTAAATTGTACTCTATTCTTTTTTATTAGTAGCCCAGCCTATAACTATTGACTCACCACCACTGGTTACATCTAATTTATCCTTACTCTTACCTAACTGTCTATCTAAATATTCTTTTATAGCAGAAATATTTCTTTTACTTACACCTTCCTCATAAAGCACATCTAATAATGCTAGACATCTTTCCTTCTTTCTAGTTTCATCGTATTCAGATCCATGCTGGGAAATTAACTCCTTAACCTTCTCTAATTCTTCTTTGTTAAGCAAAGGTCTTCTTCCTGATCCTTCTCGTTTTCCACCCCAACTTGATTTATTTCGTTTTTCAAGTTTCTCAAGTTTCTCTTCCATGTGTTTTATTCTTATTTTGCGCTAGGAATCATTCCTATTAAGCTAATCAAAAAAATATATTACTTCCACACCTTAGTTACATCTTTCTCTAACTCTTCTATAGTAGCTAAAGTTTCTCTAAATGCTTTTAACCTACCTGACACTTTCTCTATCTCGTCTTTTAGGTCTTGTAGTTTCTTTGCTTTCTCATCTTTACCCATCTTAGTATCAGCAGATGCTTTTGTTAGCTCTTGCATAAACCCTCTAACCTGTACTTCATGAGTAGCTAACATCTCTAACATGTTTACTCTCTCGTTTTGTAAAATTCTTTTAGATAAATCTTCGTTTGACAAGACTTCAAATTCAAATTTTGACATACTTGTTTGTTTCTCTTATTAAGAATTATTCCTATTAAGCTTTTCTATAATGATCATCGTAACCACTTTCTTTAGTTATTCTCTCTACTACTATAACATTTTTGCCCTCCTTGCTTCTAAGGCAAACCTTATGCTCTACTCCTTTTATTTCCATCACCTGATCTTCATACATATATCTTTAATGAGGGTAACCCTAGATGAATACAGCTGTTTCACTACCAAACATCTGAAAAACTAGTCGAAACCAATCAATAGATGCTATATAATTGGATTTATATTTTTTATTTGATCTGTTATCTAAAGCTACCCTCAATAAAAAAATCTCCATTACTAAATAATGCAGTCATATCCGTTAAATTTATTCTCTTTTCCCTCCATAGCGTAGATGTGCTATGTATTATGACTCTATTATATCATACTTTTTCGTAAAAGTCAATTTAATGAATGTTAGATTGCCAACTTATCATGTGATCAGCCTCAATATCGTAGACAAACTCAACATATCCTATACCAATAGCCCACTTAAAAACCTCTCCAACTATATACCTTTTTGTATAATAACAATCAATCTTGTCTCTAGCTTGAAAACCATAGCGTTCTTTTATCTTGTTCATTAATCCTATCTTCATGTTATATGTTTTGTATCCATTAGAACTAGACATCCCTTCCGCCCTCTTAAGCTGAATCTTGCCAAAGTTTTTATATTGTTTTTTTATACTCATAAACCTAACTTCAGTGATTCTATTATTCCTTCTATGTAGCCTATAGTGTCTTTAACAGTTACTTGCTTTGCTTTCTCTAACCTGTTTAGCCATACCTTACCTCTAACTTCATTTACTATGTTATGTATTCTTGGATCAGACTTCTGGTGATGACTCATGTGGCAACCATTGCATATCGGTATACAGTTCTTCATGTTATATCTCAATGCGTAGCTCACGCTTTTTGGAAAATAGTGATGTAAGCAGGTATACGGTCTACCACAAACCAAACATTCATCATAAAGGTTTCTACCTATCTCCTGTAACATCTTATCTGCTTTCTTTTTTAGTCTTTGTTTTTTTTGTTGTGATGTCATATATATTAACCCGCCTACTCCTACTAGCACACTAGCAGCTTGTCGTTGGGTTTGACCCCAAACCATTATACACATAGGAAGTAGGTAGGCAAATTACTTACTGTTTGATAACAACTTGAATGTTAGGAACATTACCTCTTTCTGAAACAATCATATATGCCGCTAAAGCACAACCATGTTTTTCAAGAACAGCACCAACCTCTTTAGAACACTCTTCAACCTTTTTCTTTTGCTCCGCTTTTAATACCTCTGTTGCTTCTTCTGTTGAAATCTCCTTCTTTGTTTCTTTTGTCATAAGTATTTTTACTTAATTAAATTAATTTACTTTTATATTTATCTATTAACTCACTCATTTCCTTTTTGTAGAAATCGTCTACATCTTCATATTCTACACTACCTGACAACTGCTGGTTATAAAAATCAGAGATAGCATACCTCAATACTTGTGACTGACTACCCTTTTTCGGCTTTCCAAACACTACCTTATCTTCTTGTAGAATAGTAATCTCTTCTAGGTTCTGGAACTTGTATGTAATGTCTTCTTCTGTACCATCTACTGTTTGAGGCTTTCTTATTATGTTCTTTAGCCCTGCTCGTTTACAAACAAAACTAATGTCCTTGTCCTCATCTAACTTATGAGGTATTTCCATCTTTCCGCTCAATGTAATATTAAACATATTTTTTATTAAGGTGGGAGGGGAGGGAGATATTGTACCCCCCTCCCCCAGTTGGTAGTCTGTTGTGGTGGGATTCTGGCTGGGTGTTTAAGCCAACAGATGTCAGCTTTGGTGGGAGAACTAAATGTAGTTCTTAAAACGGAATTGCTTCAGTTGGTGGTGAACTTGGTGAATCAACCTTAGTGTCTGGTTTCCAGTCGTTAAGAGCAAAATACAATTTACCTCCTTCTTTTGATTTTAGAAAGTCTAGGTTAACCCATCCGTTGTTGACGTTTTTATCAAGGAACTCCTTAAACTCATCTACTTTTATTGATAGTGAACCCTTAACCCACTCAGGGCTACCTTCTCTTGGCAATTTATAAATAAGGCCAGATGGAAATATTTTTTCGCTACTCATAGTTTTGTTAATTATATTTTAATTCTTCTAACTTTCTTGCCCTTATAGCCTCTTGCAAACAATCGAAATATCCAATGTGAGATTGCTTTTTATTTCTTTTTATCCTTGAGTGCCACTTTCCCTTTCCCTTATTCCATTCTACACCTATTACACCAGAGATATTTTTAGTCTTATCACCCCTATTAAGATTGTTTTCTGTTCTTGTGACAGACCTTAAATTACAAAGCCTATTGTCCATTCTGTCTCTATTTATGTGATCTATTTCTTTCGGGAATACTCCGTGCACATAGAACCATGCAAGTCGATGAGCTAAAAACCTTTTATAGTTTGCAGTTATGCTTATATACCCAGCGTTGTGCGAAGTTCCAGCAATGCCGCCCTTTCTGGCTCTGCTATTTTTATTTACAACCCATCTAAACACACCAGTGTTTTCGTCATAATGCAATAACCCTTTTAGTTCTTTTTGAGTCATATTAAAACGGGCATTTATCATCTTTATTATCTCCACCTAACTCGTCTGAACTACACATGCCAACGTTATTATACCATCTCAGTGCTCTTGCAATAGCTCTAGTCTCAGCCATTCTGATCTTGTGCTTTGCTACTAGCTTACCAACATTCTCCTCGCTAGCATCTCCCAGCCCCTGATACAGTCCTTTTTCGCCTTCAACCGTAGCCTGGACAATGAATGGCTCTAAGTTGACTATCTCTGTCTTGATTGATTTGCCTCCGTTCTCATGGAACTCGTTTAATAGCCCAGTGAACAGAACAAAGTCTTTTCCTTGTAGGTTAATAGTAAATTTCTTGTCCATACTTATTTGCTTAGTAATTTATCTATACTCTCTGAGATTCTTTTCTTGGTTGCTATGAATCCATCTGCTTCTTTTCCTGCATCCTTCTTGAAATTGAACCAGACAACCTGTCCGATCTTTTCAAGCTCTACCGCCCAACCATTTGTGATCAGGTGTACCGCAGTGTTTGTGTCTTTAGTTGTATACATATTACTGTTTTAATGCCAACCATTGGTTCCAATTACCAGACTCTAGTCTAATTCTAATTGCCTCTTTGGTTGAACACTCTAAATTAAATGCACATTCGTTACTAACTTCTCTATGCCAATAGGAATTTATCATCCACAGGCCCCTGTCTATTGTTGGGTTGTCGTTTACTCCAATAGCCCAAACATCCCACCTGCTCTCTGCGTTAATTAACCTCTCTACAAACTCCCACTCATCTAGAAGTCCTGCTTTCCATAGCTCATGCTTTACATAACCTCTATCAGTTGTCAGGTTAAACTCTAATTCCCCACCTGAAAACCACATCATCTCTGCTTTAACCTCTGTCACCTCTAGTGTTCTATCCCATAGTGACATCATTGCTAGTGCTAGAACGAATATTACCACCAACATTGCTACTATGTTCCAGAACCTAACTCTCTTTTTTCTACTCTTTGCATTTGTATAATAACCTTTCTTCTTTGTTAGTTTCTTACGCATACTTTTTATTTTTATTTTAACAAGTCTTTGTTCTCGTATATATTTCCTATTACTTCTATAGTATTAGAACCGTCTTCATCAAGTCCACAAAAATCCTCATTCACATCCTCTTCGTAAAAAATCTTACTATCTCCTACTGGAACATCATATACATCAAACATGGCATGATCATCTCTCCACTTAACCACCATATATCCCTCATAATCATCCTCTTCAATCTTTCCAATAATATCACCCTCGTATATCTCTACTCCGTTCTTGTCTTTAAGTCCTGTGTATTGCATGTGAATACCAGTATCATCTTCACTGTCCAACATTGTCCAATCAGCAACAAACGGAGATTCTCCATCTGACATATATTTTTCATCCTCGTACCACGCTCTAAACTTTATTTCTCTCATATTAACAACTCTTTTTATTTATTTGGTTTTGCCAAGCCTCTCTCTTCTCATCTCTTTCCTTCATGTCTTTTTTAGACTCATCTGTTTTAGCGGCTTCTTTCATTCCTCTAGTGTGACAGTTCACACAACAGATCACACCATACAAGAATGTCTCACAATACACTTTTCTCAATTCCTTAATTTCATTATCACAGAATTTACATTTATGCATATTATTCTTCTACCTCCCCAGACAACTTGTATTCATATAGACTCCAAGATGCCTCACCTCCTATTAACTCTGGTTGACCATCCTCATCAATCTTACCAGTCCAAGCCAAGCCACAGCTCTCTGCTAACTTGATTAACTCATCGTTTTTACACATACTTTTGAGACACAATAAAACCCACCAAGAAATCCTTGCTGGTTTGTTAATAGGTTGTTAGTTGTGTCTTTCATAAATAAATAAATTAATTTTGTATATCTATAGTATAGCATGGTTAAAAAAGGCTTGCAATATTACTTGTGGATAAACTTTAGATCTACCTTTTTATATATTGAATTTACTTCTTCTAACGGAACAAGGAAGCCAATTGTTTTATAGTTCTCATGTGGTATTAAACGACACTTAAACTTATCACCAGAATAAACATAACTATACATCTCCTCTGACTTTATAATATACAAGACCCAATCAACAACATCTACATAATAAATATAGTCTAGCTTACCATTCAACAACCATCCGTTCTTTATGTTTTCACTCCTATGTTTCCAAAATATTTCTATTAGTTCAAAGAAAAAATTTCCAGTCTTTGACAATGCTTTATCAGCCTTTACATCTATATTAACCTCCCCTCCTGGCTCTCTAATAATTATATCAATACCATCTGCATAAAAATTAGGATCATCCGCCACTAAAATAGCATCTAACCCATAACTTAATAAATAATCTAAACATCTCTTTTCTGCCTCCTTTACCCAATCTAACTTAACTTGTTCCTTAAAATTATACATATTAAATTTGATCTCCCCACACAGTCCACTTATCACTATGTTTGTTTCTAGCAAAAAGTTCTAGATATTTTCCACTTGGATATAAAGTTTCTATCATCTCATAAAACCAACTAGGCTTTTGGGAATGTTCTCGTCTTTCTTCAGAATAAACACTATCAAACAACTTCTTGTTTTCTGGAACAAAGCTTCCTTTAGTACAAATTAACAACAACTCGTGCCTAACAGAATTATAATGACCCATGTTGTGTTTTACTTTATCCCAAATAAATGAAGTCTTATACTTAAACCCCCATGAATTTATTACATCAAAACATTCTTCTAACAATGGTGAAGTTACCCACATAAACAAAACAGCATTATTTGCACTAGGAACTTTTAACTCACAAAGCTCTTCTATTGTCATAAGTGAGTAATGTTTCTTTGCTCCTCCTAACAAGGATGTGTCCTGTTCATCGCTATATTTCCATGGTGGATCAACATAAATTACATTATACTCTCCTTCTGGCAATGGTAACGGCTTATTAGGCTCACGCTTTTTGTTTGGTAAAACATTTTGTGTAATATCACGCCAGCTTGAATTTTCCAACGCCGTTGGAATTTCTTGAAACTTTTTTGCAAAATTAACACAATAATACAAATCAGATTTGCTTATGCCAAGATCTTTTCCCAAACCCTCTATCCGCTTACCACCATATTCTGCCTTTTCAAATTTAAGTTCATCTTCTAAAATTCTTTTACCAATAGCGTGTTTTAACTCAACTATTCTATTAACCGCCAACTCCTGTAGATCTTCTAATAGTTTTGTGTACCACTCTTGTTGTTTAGTTAACTTCATGCTTTTTTATTTAATTCATTAAATACTTTTAAGAAATATCTACTAAATGGTTTGCCTAATTCCTTACAGTCATCTAATGCTATTGTTGCGAAATGATGGCTCACCTTGAAGCACTTGAATATGCTGCCCTTAAATTTATCGCTATCTCTTAAGAACTTACAAGCGTCTAAGGCTTCATCTTGCCATTTCATTATAGTCTTGGTGGTTGGCTTTTTATGACCACATAGGATGTACTTAATGTTCTCCATAGGTCTTTTTTATTAAGTTACATACGATCTCTGCCATGCTCTTCTTCTGTACCCTTTTCTGATCCCTGATTAAAGCATAAGCCTCCTGGTCTATACCAAGTCTTTGTACTATATTTATCTTTGTTTCCCTGTACATATATGGCTTTAGTATAATTAACCCCCCAACACCCTAACACGCAGCTTATTAGCTTGGACTCTACTCTTCTACTCTCTCCCCTATGCAATGTTACCCACCACTCCTACGGTGTTAATATCTTGTAGGAGTAAGACTAATCAAGCTATAAGGTGATCTATTTATAGGCGATCACACCCAGGTTGTCATTATTAGTCGCTAATTATTTTAAGTTGCTCCGACTCACCATGACAGGCTAGTTGCACAACATAAGAAAAAAGACCTCATAACTGGAGCCAAAGGCCCACTACAGCCCGTATTCCAGTTACAAGATCTTTTCAATCATAGTGGTTTTTGGCTTCTATTACAAGTATATAACACAAAAAGACCCATGTCAATTGAGCCTTTTTGTTAGATATATGTTGTAAATTAACACAACCTCTCTTTGGATGGTTAATTGCCTGTGGATAAACTATTTTAAGAATAAAGCTAGCACAACTATAAACAACCAAGCGGCAAGCATGAAAATGGTGAATCCAAATGTACTTGGTACTTTATTGTATTTAGCATTCATATTATTCTTTAGCTCTTAATATAGCAATTATAGCTTTCTTTTGGCTTATTTTACCTTTCTTAAACATGTCTACCAGTTTTGCTTCAATCGGAATCATTCCTTCTTGTCTAATTTTTTTCTTCCAGTCCTCTGGTATCTTTTTGAAATCCCCTTTTAAGAGATCCTTGATAAGAGCATCCCAGTTGATTTTACTCTTTACTGCCCTTAAATTAGGTATTTCTTTAGTTCCACCAAGTCCAACTGGTATAAGGTGGTCTACTTCTTCTCCTGTCATTGCTGCTGTTCCCTCTCTGATCTTGAACTTTTCTTCTGGTGTAATCTTGCGTGCTTCCTTTTTAGATTCTTCAGTTATTTCCTTTGTAAACAACCCTAGCTTTTCAGCAGTATCATATAATTGATTGTCATCTATTTTCTTTCTAGCATCTTTCCACACTTTTGTCAATATTTCTTTTTCTAGCTTGTCATCTATTATGCCCTGCTTTTTCCATAATTGAATTAGAAGAAATCCTTGGGTTGAATTTGATCTAATTTTTTGATATACGGTTTGAACAATTTCACGATCTAATTCTTTTCTTATTCTATTAGCAGCAACAGCCTCGTATGCCTCAATTGGATCTTCACCCTTTCTGGTTCTGGAAAAATATTCTAGTGTCTGCTTTTCAGATAATGGTTGTCTTTGTTTGTCAAAATATTCTTTAGCTTCTTCTGTAGAATACTTACCAAACAAAACTACTTGTACGGCATCACTTGGCAATACTGGAAATTTAAGTTTGCCCTTTTTATTAAATACTCCCTTTTGGTTAATTCCCTCTACACCCTCTATAATTCTTTTTAATTGCCCACCACCATAAGGAAGAACAAAATCATAAATACCGTTTTCCTTCTTATAAAACACACCCTCAACAGCATTGATAACAGGAATGCCACCTGGATATATACCAACCTCACTTCTACCAAAATACTTTTTCTTTAACTCTTGTGGAAAGAAATTGGCAACAAACTGACCACCGGGAACAGAAGATAACCCCTCACCTATCATACGACCAGCAGCCTCTTTCCAATCTTCAGCATCAGAAGCATCTTGAATAGCCCGTATTGGATCTGGCAACGGCGTCCTACCAAGCAATGCTTCATAAAAAGTATTAAACAAATATAAAGAAATGCTTGTTTCAACAGCAGCCTTCATGGCCTTGTGCGGTTTTTTAAATATCTGATCAAACACTCGGGTTTTCCACAATTGAGCATGAGCATTTACTTCTAATTGAAACTGTAATGGTAGGCTCAATAAACCACTTTCAAATGCTAAAGCCTTTTCTCCTATAGCCCTACCACCAACAACACTAGCGGCTATTTCATCTGCTACCGTCAACAACTTCTTGCCCCTAAATCCTTCTCTGTATGCAGTATCAAAAGACGCACGCCAAATCCCCTTAGTTACATTTTTTTCTATAACATTAAATGGGATAGATAAATATTTAGCACCCTTCGCAGTTTTTGTTGGCATTACGGATTCTCCAGGCATTAAGTTCTTTTTCCCGTATCTTCGGATAAGAAAGTCAGATTTTAATAATGGATCATTTTTCATTAACGGCGCTCCCACCTGCATCAACAAACCACGAGCTGTCTTTATGGTCCCATTTCTTAACACAGAACTTGGTATCGCTGCTGGTTGCATTAGTGCAGCAGACACACTTCCTACAATTCTATTAGCGGCAAATCTTTGAGACGCTTTGCGTATTAACTCTATTGGTTTTCTACCTAAAAGTTTATCCATCAACAATCTATCAAATGGATTTGTTTTTCCAGCCAAACTATTAGCGGCATCTCTCAATGAATGAATAAAGGTATTCAAGTTTTTAGTATCCATTGTGTTATATGCCAAAATATCAGCTATTGCATTGTGCCTAATTATTTCTGGAGTAATATATTTATTATTTAAAGTTGGAGCCAAGTATGCTTCAAAAGCCCTAACTGCATTTTCTTCAAATTTACCCCCTTTTCTTGCTTGAGCAAACGGATTAAATTTAGAATTTGGTTTAGTAAACATTGAAATACCCTCTAGTGCTGGGTTAATTTCTATGCCTTTTTTTAATGCCCCACTCCACAATGACCCCACTTCCTGAAAATGAGTATAATAATCTTTTCGTTTAGGAATCTCCTTTTGTCCAAACTTTCTCAAAACTGTATTAGTACTATCTAACAGTTCATCATACTTTGCTCTAAACCATTGATCCGCTTCTACAATATTTTTCCATTTCTTTGGAGATACCTTTTGCAGCGCCTCTAATGTCATTCTTTTTTCACCAAAGCGCATAATAAGCGCCTGATCTTTTTTGGACTTTAGTTTTAGCTTATCAAAAATAACCTCTCGCATTTCTGTCTTCAGTGTAAGTTCTTCATCTATCATACCCGTAACCGCCTTTGCTCGCGGTCTTGTTAGTATATCCTTTACTTTATCTGCGTCTTTGCCAGCACTAACCTCAATCCTGTTCTCCATTGTTTTTAAAGAATTAAGCAAACGATTGTTTCTCTTTTTCCAATTTGTTACATCACCAAGAATTTCACCAATCTCTCTTTTTGTAGTCCAGGGTTTAATACCAAATTCTTCAAGAGAAATTACTTGGGGTCTAGATAAAAACTCATCACCCTTTTTCAGTGCATCCAAATCATCCAATACAGCATCTAATTGTTTTTGTGTTGCGTTCTTCCATTCTCTAATTTCGTTTTTCTCTCTTAAAAGTTTTAGTGCATTACCAGATAATTCTTTCTGTTCTTGCATTTTGGTGATTTTCTTTTTTATAAGTCCTCTCTCTTTGTATATTCCTCTTTTTATGCCCCTTTCTATATCAAGTTTGATGCTATCAAGAAGGTCCTTTTTTTCTTTCTTTGCAGCCTCTGCCAACTTAAATTCCGCAACAGCTCGTCCTTTCGTTGTTGTTGGCCTAATAACAGAAGGTAGCCTTAGATTCTTTTTTAATAATGGTTCACCTCCCTCTTTCAATAATCTTATTGTCTTTTTTTCACCAAACTCCTTAACAGCTTGTTCAAATACTTCTTTTGTAACTTTCTTCTTAACACCACCACCCACAGTAACATCTAAATATGTCATTAAACCAACTCCAGTAATACCCAAAATTTTACTAGACAGCTCCTCTCTAATAGCACCTAACTGTTTACTAATCTCCGCTGTTTCTTCCACCCGCTGTTCAAAGCCCTTGACTTCCTCTTCACCAAAAAATTCCCCAATTTTGCCTGTTTTTTGTGGTAAACCTGGTCCACCAGTCTTTTTACTTAGAGTAATACCAGCGGATTGAGCAGTTCTAAAGATATCATAAAAAACTCTTCCAACTATCTTAACAGCAGTAACAAGGTTCTGTGGTGTTTTTTTAATGTTTCTTCCATAATTAGATAGAGAGAATCTTGGTGAATATACGGTTTCCGTTTTTCCAGTGATCTTGTTTTTTACTGTCTTCTTTTTAAAATCTTCTGGATGTTCCTCGGCATAGCTTTTAGTTGCTTCTTTAATTCCAACTCCAAGATTTTTTGAAACATCAATAATGTCAGCAGAAACTCTACCAAATTTTGTTCGGCTAATTTTATTTAATTCAGCTTTAACCTCTTCACCCCTTGCTTCCCTTTTCTTCTTAAAAGCCTTACTTAATATACCTAATAAGCTCATATTGTAATATTAAATTATTAGTCCATTCGTTAATCAAACAATCCCAGCACCCAGCTCTTTGCCTTTTCAAAGAAACCGGTTTTTTCTTCGCCAACAATTTCAGCAATTTCTTCATCTGTTAATTCTTCTTCTAACGCCGTTTCTTCAATCCCCTCTTCAACTTCTTCTCCTTCTTCTTCCACGGTTGCTGTTGTTGGTGCGGTTGCTTTTCCAGTAAGCATATTATAAATTTCTCTAGGAGGAATAAAGTTTCCGTTGCCATCTAACATGGTTATATCAAGATGTGTGCTCTTTTTGCCCATTGTCATGCCTGTATTGCCTTGTGAACCAATAACTTGACCAGCAGTAATAACATCACCAACCCTTAATTGTCTTCCATCAACATCTCCAATACTATCTAAATGACTAAACCAAACTTCAGAACCATCGTCTAATCTTATTTTAACTTGATTACCAAAGCCTTGATTTTGTTTTTTGGCTTGTGCGGTGGGTAATGGACCAGCGGATGGATTAGAATAACCACCCACAACAGCGGTCACCGTACCGCCAACAGGTGTTTTTAATGGGGCGCCCTTACCACCAGCAAGAACATAATCTAAACCGTGTTCCCAAAGTGGTGAGCCAAAACCAGAAACAGCACCTGCGCCCAATCCAGTAAATGATGTTGGACCAAGAAGACTTGTAGGTGCAGCCTCTTCTTCAGCTACTTTACTATAATAGCTTTGCATTTTCATAGCCGCCTGTTCTGGGCTATCTTCTAATGTAATACCAGCTTTAGATGCAAAGTAAGATGTTTCTTCATCTGTTAATAAACCGATAATAAACTGTTTGTTTATTTCAATTTGCTGTGATTTTTGTTCTAATATGCTTCTCTGTGAATCAATGTATTCTTTTTCTTCTCTGTCTAATCTAATAATTTTATTTTCTTCTAATTCTAACAAATAACCATATTGATTAAGTTGATTAGCAATATAATCCTGATAAAGAGCAACGCCATTATTTATAACACGCTCAACCTCTTGCATCTTACCCTGTATAGCCTTTGATCTAGCTTCTAAACCAGTTAATAAAATCATGCCTCTTTCTTCAACTTGTCTTTGTCGTCTTGTGCCAGATGACATAGGACCACCCATTTCTCCAACCTGAGTAATACCAAGATTCATGCTTTCTGTAATATCTGCCATTTCTAATTCTATTTGTTTTAACTCTTCCAATGATTCATTCCATTCATATTCATCCAGTTTTTTAAAGTAATATTCTTCTAAATTGATATCAGCTGCCGTTGTAATTTTTTCTTCAAATTCAGCTCTTCTTTCTTCTGCTTCACGAAGTTCTTGTTGTACTAATCGTTGTAGTTTGTTTTCCATTTCAAATCTATCTTTTTCAAGACCGTCTAACCACTGATTAGCCAATGAACTAAAATCATTAACAATATCAGAATCACTTATTGCCGTTATTTCTGGTGCTGGGCTGGGACCAACTGTTATATCTTCGGCAGATATATCTTCTCCTGGAGCGCCAAGGCCCGCTTCTCCTCTAGCCACACCACCAGGTGCTCCACCCTTAATAACATTATATACATCTTGTACGCCTTTTCCTGTAAATTCAGCCAATTCTTGAGTGTAAGCTTCTCTACCATGATATGCCTTAAATACAGCATTAACATATTCTTTATTTGCCAACACTTCATTCTTTAGTTGTGCTGCTTGTTGTGTCACCGTCTGTTGCAGGCCCACCTGATCTTCAGGGTCTGGTGCAGCTTGCATTGCATCTGGTGTAGATGGAGCTTCAATCTGTGTCCATCCTTCATCAAGTTTTCCTTGAGCTGCTTGTTGTGTCATTTGTAGTTCCAGTCCAGTCTTTGGATCTTTAACATAAACTAACGGTGCTGCAATTTCAGATAGTCCTTGAGCCTGTGCTGCACTTCTTGTCATCTGTAATTTATTCGGACCTTTCTGTACAAATATCAATTCATCATTACCACTAGCAGTTGTTCCAGTTGTTTGAGGACCTGTCCATGGATTCAATGCCCCACCAGGAGCAAGAGCTGCCTGATCTATGTTTGGGACTTCCACTCTTTCATATCCAACATCACCTGGTTGTAGCGTGGTTTCTTGAATACCTTGAGTTGGTTGAACAAAGGTTTGTCCAACAGTTTGTCCTAATATATTTTTAAACTGTTCTGATCCAACATCTACGAAAGTTAATTTGTCTGCCTCACCCAACGCCTTTACTCCTTCTCCTATTATTGACAGGTTTCTGTATGTTGGTAGGTCTGCAAAAGATCTTCCTAGAATACCTTCTGAAAATCCAGACATTTTAGCATCAACAGCGGCGCTTCTTGACATCTTATATCCCTGGGAGGCCCATTCTTCTGGACTTGCAGATAATCTATTTAATCTTCCTCCAGTACCTAACGAATAAACTGAACCTGCTGAATCTTTAAATACCTCTCCTATTTCAGGAATATCAAATGTATTAGATGCAGCCTTTGCATCTCCATAGGCCTGTGAATAGGTTGTTGCTTTTCTCGCCATATTATTTATTTATTTAAAATGTTTTTTAATTTCTTTAGGTAGTTCTATATCATCAAACTGTTTATTCTTAAATAACAACTTTAATAATTGATAAATTCCGAACATGTTTGGTTTTGCTTTTTCATCATACTGTAATTTTGCCATACTATATTGCATCAATTATTAGGTAATTATTATTTATAATCATACTTCTTGCTCCAGCCGAACCAGATATACCCATTAACACTTGAGGATCATCTGCACCAGTACCAGAAGGAATATTAGAGCTTAATGTAGCCTCTAATGTATAGTCTGTTGTGCCCCTGGCTTTTACATAAAACCTGGCATTAGTTCCATTGTCCCAAGAAATCCTATAAGCTATTTCGTCAGTTAGTGTGTATCCAGTAATAGCTGCACTCTTTGTTTGAGTTGTTCCATCTGCTACAGAAGCATAAAGCGTTCCATCCTCTATCATAAATCCAATATGCCTAGCCGTAGAGGTTGAATTGGCAGGAACTGTTGTGACAGCCTGACTAATTAATCCTAAAAAAACATCTTGAGCTGTAAGGCTGTCCGTCTCTGCTACTACAGTGTATTGCATGTCCATACTCCATGTCTCTACCCTATTAATTTGACCACTATAAATTCTTCCATCTCTTATGTATGTATCTAGTGGATATCTAATCACTTCTGTCCCAGCTTCAGTAAGACCGTCATTGGCATTACCCCTGAAAACTTTATTTACAAGCTCATTGTTCGCTCTGAATTGAATGTCATCAGCCGAAGTTAATGAAATGAAGCTATCACCACCAACAATGGCGTTTGTACCATCAAATTCAAAGAATTTTGTAGAACCATCTCCAATATACATCCGTGGAGTTCCAGCATTGTATTCTATTTGTACGCCACTATTACCATAAGTAGCGTCATTTATTGAAATTGCTTTGTTAGAAGCGTCTAATATAATATTAGTTCCGTTAGATAGTGTTGTGGAGTTAATGGTCCAGCCTGCAATTAAACCCCTGTCAGATGCAACTCCCTGTTGTTGTATTCCATTTGGATTAAGATATAAAGCCTTAACCTCATTAACTGTTAATACACGATCATAAATTCTAACCTCATCAATTGTACCATCCATCGCTTGAGTAGCATTGTCACGACTAATATATGTTGGTGACTCCACCACTCCAACTGTATAAGTAGATGTTGCGGTGTTAGCCTCAACACCATCAATGTAAAATTTATGTGTACCGCCAACTGAATCAACAACTGCAACAAAATGGTGCCATGTATCATTACTAATTAAGCCTGAATATGCAAAGTTTTCTCGCTTGTCAACACCAGCATCATCATATCTCCAGCCATAAGAAAGGTTTCCAGCACCCTTTGAAAGGTAGAACCAATTTTTAGTGTCAGTATCAGTTCCAATCATCATAAACTCTGTTCGTGTAATGTCATCAAAATTCACCCACATACTAACAGACATAGTTCCAACGACTATTGATGCACCAAGATCTACATATTGGCTAACACCATTAAAGTCTAATGCCGTTCCAGAAACACCCACTACAAATGTACCACCAGTTATTGTCCCAGCGTTATCAGCAGAAGAATAGTCAGACACGGTAGACCCAGACCCTTCATCTAAACTCCAATAACCAAGAAGGTCATCATCGCTTGGTAGGCCTGGAAAACTACCAACAGCTATTGTTCCAGAAACATTAAGTGTTGTGCCATCAAATTCTAAAAAATTACTACCACCATCTCCAATATAAGCTCTTGGTGTGCCTCCATTATATTCCAGCTGTATTCCTTGATTACCAAATGTCGTATCATTTAGAAACAATGCCTTATTACCAGCATCTAATATTATGTTTGTACCATTTGCTATTGTAGTTGGATTAATTGTCCACCCACCTAGCAGCCCTCTGTCAGATGCAACACCCTGTTGTTGGACACCGCTAGGATTTAAATATAAACCCTGTGCCTCAAGCAAGGAAAGCTCATGATTATAAAGTCGAGGCTCATCAATCCATCCATCAAAGGTTCTATTGTCGTTAGTCACATTACCAATATATAGATCATTTCCAACATCGGTTTGTCTTGTTCCGTCTGGTATGTCGGTTTCTGTTGTTGTTACAACCTCACCGTTTACCGTTATAACTGGATTGTTAGCATCAGAATCACTATTATATGAAATTGTAATGTGATTATTGGCTCCGATTGTCAACACTAAATCGTCCGTTGTCCACGTTCCCTTAGTAACAGTGAATTTCTGTCTGAAGTTAAACTTTAGTTTTCCTCCAGCCTCATTGCTAACCCACACCAACCAACCACCAGCCACTGGTTTGTCTTTATCAAAAATCCTAGAAGTGGTAGCCTCTCCTCCGCTATTAGGATTAACCCAAACACTCAATGCTCCGCCACCGTCCCAGATATCTTGAATGGCAGTAGCGTCAGGAACACGTACATTACCAGTAAGTCCATCAAACTCTAATGCTGTTCCAGAAACACCCACTACATATGTGGCACTTGTTATCACCCCATCATTACCAGCAGAAGCATAGTCAGTAGCAACAGAGCCACTACCTTCATCAAAGTTCCAATAACTCAACAGACCGTCATCACTTGGTAGGCTTGGAAAAGAACCAACTGTTATTGTTCCACTAATTGTCGCACTAGTAGCAACCAAGTTACCATCCTCGTCAACTCTAAAAGGAGCAGATGCAGGAGTGGAGCTGCCAGCCCAGAACCTCCAGTCAGTACCACTTGTTACTTCACTTCCAAGACCAACTACTCCATTACTAGAAACCATCTCATCAGTTCTTATTCTCCATCCACCAATAGTTCCGCTTTCCATTATGTTTCCACCAGAAAGGTTACTATACTCTGTTACTTCAGGAACAATCTCGTTGTATGTATCATCATCAAAGTTATCTTTAATGATCTTCTTGCCTTGTGGTTTTATTATATCTGCCATAATTATTGCCTTTCTAATGCGTGTCCATAAACTTCCACTTTTCTCACGGTAAAATTATTAGTAATACTACCATTAGACCAGTCAAATTCTAGTCTAAAGTCTTCAACTCTTTGTTTTGGTTTAAATACTTTTACCACTCGTGAACCGTCACCCGCATGAGTAATACTTCCTACCGCCAAATTGCTACCACCTCTATCATATCGTAATACGAGGTCAACCCTAGCACCAGTAGCTGTAGGTTCATAATGGACAATAATTTCATCAACAATGGAAGGCGCGACATTAAACATTGGTGTCTTCCAAAAACAATTAACATCATAATTACTAGTTTTTGTTAATTGATAATTTGTAGTAGCATTACTTGCAAACATCAATGAATTAAATGGAGTTCCAACTGCTCCTGGATTAGTAAACCCAGCAACATATTGACTCATGGTAGAGCCTAGACTCTCGTCTTCTGCTCCCCATCTATAAATAGTGTTACCGCTAGCCCAACAAATAAAGCCACTATCTTCTGCGGTCTGACCAAAATTAGGAAGTCCACCTGTATAGTTTCTTATTAGTTGTACTCTATTGCCATTAACCACTCCGAATGAGTATGCCTGAGCGTTACTCTTCTCATACCAAACAAATACTGTTCCGTCTTTTATATAAAGAGCTCCAAGAGTTCCTTTAACACGAGGGTTAGGCTGGTCGTCGTAAAACTCACTAACCTCATCCCAATAAAAGACACCTCCAACATTACTATTAGAACCGCCAAGGTTTGGGCTATTAAGAGCCACCACAACACGGCCATTGTCATAGTCTATGTCTACAATCTGAGCGTCTTCATCAAAAAGAAGCGCCTGGGCATCTAGGACATCAGTTGCTGGGTTATATAAACCAACATACCTTCCATTTCCAAAGTAAATAATCCCGCTAGGAGCTACTACGGATGGATGCGGAGCGTCTTCTATTGTGCTTGCACCAGACGCAGGAACTGTTGATCCCCAGTCATCATCAAATGTATCAGTAGCCAATGTCAGTCTACCAATGTCTCCAGCGTCACCCGAGTGGTTATAAAAGTAGTATAAGTAGTCCCCTGCCCTAGCAGTGCTCTCTCCATCCTCTGCGGTTACAACAGCCTTGTTTATCGTATGAGGATAATTGCCATCACTTGTAACAGTGGTAGGAGTTATCTTGTAAAGTTCAGCACCTCCAATACCCCAGGTTATGCCATCTTCTGTGGGAGTATTTAGTATGTGCTTTATAAGAGTTGTTACTTCACCCGCTTGAGTTCCATTAGTAAGAGCTGTCATAGCAGGACCTTGTGTCATCCCAATAGGATTGCTTGTGTCCATGTTTTGCATCTTACCAGCAGAGTTTTTATTACCAACAACAGGATAGTCATCTAAAAAGTAGGCAGGTGCAAAACCAGCAAACGGTGCGTCTATGATTATGTTCCATTTTCTTTCTGCCATATTTAGTTCATGTTTCGTTTTTTAGGTTTAACCTGTGCGACCTCGTCAGCTGTTCTTGTAGAGTAAAATGTAAGCATTTGCTGTTTCATTAGTTGACACTTCTGAAATGCAATCATTGCTTTCTCTGGTTGATCTTTAGCGTTAAGCCATTCTACTGCAGCCAGATATGCTAATACCTCATGATAAGCAGCGTTGAATACTGGAGTGCTCGTAGCACCAATTCCTACTACCAAATCTGTGACCAGGGTTGTGGTCCATAACAACAGTCCATTTGTAACAGCAGTAGTAGGTATAGGATCAATGTAAATATTGCCATCACGAATCCAAGCGATTGGTTGCGATTTACTACCTTTGATTGCTCTATTATCACTCGTATTAGAAATAGCATTGTCGTCAATAGAATTAAGCTTAACAATGTCAAGTTTGACATAGTTGTTTGAGTCACCTGTATAATTAATTTCAGCTCTGTCCACTGTCATAATGTCAGTAGCAAAAGCATAACTATTTGTTCCAGATACCAAGTTAATAGCTCCTGAGCCTGTAGCATCCTCTGTGTTCTCTCGCCATTCATTCATTATGTTTGAAAGAATAGTCGTTTGAACGTCACGATACTTGTTGTTTATTATAGCTAAGATATCAGTATCGCTGAACGCATTTACATTCTCTTGAGAATCTGTAAGGAATCTAGTTAGCCCAAGAAGCGTACTTGGGGTAGTTGAACTCGATGCACCAATAAACATATTATTTATCGCTTAAATATTCTTTAACTGCATTAATTAATATTCCGCCAATTGCTACCACAAGTGCTGTATAAGCCCCAAAATTGACGCTAGGGAGTAGTTCAGCTATATATACTAACAATGCACCACCTATAGCTATCCCAGCTCCTTTTAGGATTTTAATGCCATTTGTTTTGTTTAACTTCATCTTTTTTGATTCCATACTTTATAATTTATAATTATTTCTATCACTCCACTCACTTTTTTTGCCATTGTTCCATCTAACAACTGGTGACAAATAACCAACTACACTTATTCACCTAGAGTATACCTCGCATTTCTGCCTAATACACTCTAGATTGTTTTCTCCTTTATTCATATTTTAATATGTTTATTTATCTTCTTCTTTTTTTTTGGTTTTATCGTTTCTCGTAGATTCTGCACAGAGAGTATAATTCTTTTATTACTTTCCATTCGCTCTTTAATAGCTTGTATAATGCACATATCATACAGCCTCCTTTTTTGTGTTTATCTTCGGCGATTCATCCCATTCTTCCTTTGTGAGAGCTTTTGTTTTTAACAGTGAAAACTCTTCCCCATCAATTATCTTCTTCTTACTTCTCATTATTGTCGTTGCTTGTATTTCAGATAGATCGCCTACCATGATCTTTCCGTCTAGTGTCATCCCAAACTCACCACTATCTTGTGCGTCTTGAACTAACATATTGTCTTCAAATTTTGGAGTTGGCATATAATCTTCTATATTATATCGCAACCTGTGACCAAAGTAGAAGTCCCAGGATAGCTTCTTAATGTTATTACTATAGTGATCGTAAATCAGCCAGTATTCGTATTTCTTATATCCATACAGCATCACTGCATGATTCGTTGTTTTCTCTGTTCTTGGGTAAATTCCATTCACTGGTTTCTCCCAAGCGTAAACTGTAACTTGTAGTGGGGAATAGGTTAATGCTTCTATCATTGATTTCGCATCTCTCTCTACTACCCACTCCCAATTAAGTTTGAAATGAGCAAGCGAGTCTTGTCCAGCCTGTAAGACTTCTAATGGTAAATCTTTCATGTACTCCACCCAAGTCTTTGCTTCAAATGGCCAGAACTCTTCACCGACCAATCCGAATGTTCTTATCGTCTCTGCAACAGTTGAAAGATAGTTACCTTGCAATGTTGTCCCAGACGCTTTAGCTATAAACCTATCGGAGAAATTCTCCTCTATGTCATACCTCCTTTTGTATAATGTCTCTAAACAATTTAATGCTGAGAAGCTTACACAACTCATCGTGTCAAAGTCCTTTCGTTGTGGCTCATACACTGGTAGATATTCATTCCAGTTGCCGTCCTCTTCCAAAACTTCAGGGATAATACCCGTAAAACTACCAAATCTCCAATCCTTAGGATTTGCCTGTACCTCCTGTAATAAACCAAAGTTTTTCATATATAATGGTTACTTGTAAAATACAGGGATATAGATTGTCTAAAACCCTGTTGAAGGAGATGTAGGATCTCCACTAATTTGTATCAACTGGCGGTTCATACAACTTGTGCATGTCCCAACATAGTAGGGAACACCTTGCTCGTTATGAACCACTGGTACAAGGGGGTAGACAAAGAACTTACGATCTCTCTTACATAGTCTGCAAATATATGCAACATCCTTCATTTCATACCTCCTTGTTGTA
>Ga0208553_1000110_pt1 | contig 34462 bp, 42 predicted proteins | sample 6_EtaG_FD_184079 | JGI IMG/M metagenome (GOLD analysis project Ga0208553, IMG submission 184079) | Marine viral communities from the Subarctic Pacific Ocean - 6_ETSP_OMZ_AT15160 metaG (SPAdes) (version 2) | ecosystem: Environmental > Aquatic > Marine > Oceanic | place: Pacific Ocean | collected...
CCAGCTCCAACCAACATTGAAACACCAATCTCACCTGGATTGGTTCCCATATTTGGAGCAATGCCTTTGCGTTCCTCTGCTGTCATTTTTGCTCGCACTGTACTCTGGGCAATGATTACATCCTTTAATATCTTTGCGACGGCAATTTGATTTTCCATGGCATTCTGATCCATTTTTTGCTGCAGATCTTCCTGGATCTTTTTAATGTTTGCCAGAGCAGTTGTCTTCGTTAGTTGAAACTCAGAGATTTGCAGCACGCGGTTGGTTTCATTCTGAAACTGCTGGAGTAATTCGCCACGCCTACGGATCAGATCGAGCCGTTGCTGATCGGCAGACTTCATCTTCATTTCTTTTGACTTTAAAAACTTCTGCTGCTCACGATCCATAAAACCCTCAAGCATCTGCATTGCCTCATTTGGTGTCCCGGTCAGTGCTGATCCGGCTGCACCAAGGGCAACCCCTAAAATTGCAATCCACTTGTTTGCACCTTCTAATGGCGGTTTCTGCTGCTCTGCTGCAACTGCCTGGATGGTGGATTCATACTTGTCAATCTCGGTGTCAATCTTCTCCCGCAGCATCAAATAGTCCTGCTTGTTATCACCGAAAAAATAGAATCCGCCCTCGGTTCCGATTTCCGGAACTTTCATTTCGTTGATGAATTCGGTGGCCTGGTCAAAGACTGATTTTTTAACCGGGTTGGTTATCGTGCCACCAACATCTTTCCGCCATAGACTGATCTGCCGTGCATCTGGATCTGAAACCGTTTCGGTTTTTGTGATTGTTTCCTCATCGCCCTGGTCACCGGTCCCAATAGTTCCCTCAACCAGTGCTGCTTCTTCTGTTTCTGGTTCTTCCTCTACGGTGACGGTTTCCGGAATTTCCCCTAAAGGTCTACCGCCCACCAGACTGGACCGTTGTCCAAAGAGAGTGCTTGTTATTTTCTCATTCCGTTCTCTTTGTTTCCGATTTAATGGATTAGGTTCACCAAGATACTGGGATTCCCGGAAAGGACTCATCTTGTCCAGCGCGGCCACATCTTCTTCCATCTCAGTTCCCGCCTGCTGGAATTCCTGCTCAGTTGGAATCGGCAGATCCGGGTCCATCAAGCGCATCCAGTTGTCCAGTTCCGGAGTTGATTCAGATGCCATGGGTGCAGCAGCTGCGGAGGTTTCTGCCATCGATACTGTTTCGACTTCACCTTCCATGGGCGGCATATTAAACCCGCGTCTTTCCAAATTTGTTCTGGCATCATCCTCGGTCATTCCCATACCAAGGTATGCAGCAACATATGCTTCGTATTTTGATGGATCTCGGTATCTGTCTGGTTCGGTGGCTGCCATCATCCCTCCTCAAGTTGCCGGAGCCGGTCATGTAAATTGGATTGAGAAGCAAGGATGGCGGCCAGGCCATGACCATAGTCAACCATCTTGCCGTGTGGGGTATCTTTGACAAACGATGCGCCCATTGGACTTTTCTCAAGATCCTGGGCCATGACTCCAACAAACATTCCAGGGTCTGCACCTGGTGCCTGCGGGTCTTTGTATTTATATTGATATGCGTTTAATGCATCCAGGAATCCTTCCACCTGGGAATCGGCTGCGCGGATCTCCCGCTTTGCGTTGATGTCTGATGCTGCGTAAACAGCCCATGCACCTAACGCAGATCCTCCAAGTTTTAAAAGCGCACCTATACGATCTTCATCTCGGTCTGCTTTTGCAATTTCTCTTTTATATGCTGCAGTGATGTAGGCAAGTTCCTTCTGAGTTTCTGCATCAAGTTCGGCAAGATCCCGCTGAAGCTGAAACCCCATGACGGCCAGATCCTGTTCCATCTGTGCCAGGTTGATTTTCACTTCCAAACCTTCCAATGCCATTTCCCCCTCAAAAGCAGCAATGGCCATGGCATCATCTGCGCGGCGTCCATCCATTGCTAAGAGGGCATTTGTTTTGGAAATCAGCATATTCTTTTCCAGGTTCCCAATCTTGGTGGCCAGATCTATCTTGCCCTGCTCTACGGCCAGCAATCTTTCTTTTTCCAAATTCGCCAGGACCACATCCGAATCCATCTCGGCCTGGGTGACTACCAAGGTGAGTGCAGCCTGCTGATCTTTGATTTTCCGTGCCTGGTCCAGGTTGCCTTGATTGATGGCGGTTTGGACATCCTTTTCCATGTTTGCCAGTTTGATCTGCGCCTCCCTGGTGCCTTTCATCTTTAAGGCTTCCAGCAGGGTTTGCTCGGCAGTAATCTGTTCCTGGGATCTCAGTTGTGCAGCTTGACCAGTGAATTGCTGCTGAACTGATGCATACATATTTTTGACTTGGCGGACCTTGGCCGGGTCCATTTCTCCGGTTGCGGTGGCCACCAAAGATTTCAGATTGTCTTCCATGCCGCGTTTCATTTGCAGCATCGCCGGTGATGGTGCCTGTCCAGAAACTCGATTCATCAACATCTGAATCAGTTCATCTTCCCGCGCAATTACTTTCCGGAGTTCCCCGGCATCAGATCCAACATCCTGGACCACTGCAATGGTAGTAGCATCGATGTCGGCCACGGTTCCTGCTGTCGCGCCGGTGGCATCTGTAACTGTGTCAATAGTTGTTTCCTCAATGTCCTGGATGTTTGATGTGTCTTGGCTATAAGCCAATCGCGCATCCTTTTCGGTTGTATATGCTCCTTGAGGTCCATCTTTTGATGCCCACCATTCCTCAAAACTCATGCCGGTGTCCATGGTAATGGCCGGTCTGGAGAATTTTTCAATATCTTCCGGTTCCAAAGTGAAGGCTTCCTGGCGGGAAAAATCCCCCAATGCACCTTCCAAGACTGCACGCTTTTGGGCATCAGAAAGGCGTCCAAATGAGTCAGGGAAATTTTCTGTTAAAAGTGCATTTGCGTCTTCAAAGGTTGTTGGGATTTTATCAACGATTGCCCCAGTTGTTGGATCTTTGACACGCTTCCCGCGTGCGCTGAATGTTCCATCATTGAAAAGCTGAACTATGTTGTATTTTAGATCTGCAGTTTGCTCGCCGGATTCCGCCCGGACTAAACCCATCGCACCTTCAAATGCTGATCTGACATCTTCTTTGTCTACTCCGGAAAGTGCTGCATTGTCCTTGTTTGCATCAAACCAGATCTCAAAATTCGTATCACCCATGAGGGCATCCTGGACCGGGCTGGATTCAATATATTCCTTTGCTTGTCTGATTCTTATTGATTTATTTGCTGCATTCAGTGCCGCCTGGCTGCTGTGCATATTCCCATCAAGGTCTGGACCGTATTGAGGTGGTGGTGCCGTTTGTTTAGGCTTGCCCCGGTCTTTATCTTCTGATGCTTGGGTCCGTAATGCCACATCTTTTGCCTGTTGTGACCCATATCCATCGTAATCGTCATCATCACTCGCAGTGCTTTGTTCTCCTTCTGTAGATTCACCATAATATGATCTAATCGGTCCACCACCCACACCAAACCCTTGGGTTCCGGCCATCGGTTGTGCTGATCCACCTAACGCTTGGAGTAGATCCGCTTCATCCTGGTTGATGGCGGCCAGACCCTCATTTCTTGAGCGTAAAATTGCAGCAAGGCGCTGCAAATCTTCTTCTGACATTGAGTTCCCAAATTGCTCGTAGGCCATAATTAAACCGTCTTATAGGATGGAAGTTTGACTGCAGTATTTTTCAATCCAATCTCAAGCATCAGATTTGAAATGGAGTATGCTTGCCCCGGATCGCTGCTAACCGTGTCTGTGAATTCAAACCGGATGCTGTCGCATTTCTGAGGGCCTTTGAGATGAAAACGAAACTGGTAGACGCCATCAGCAGCACCACTCGACCCAGCGCCATAGGCTTCACTTCCATAGGGGGTTTCATCGCCGTATTCCTCCACGCCCAGGTCAGTGATAAAATCAAAAAGATGGGTTTCGTTGTAATACTGCCGGAAGTTGTATGCGACTCTCGATTGCAGAGTATGATTTGATTTGAAATCCCCCAGGACCACTGCACGGCGGACGCGCTGAAACCCTTGGATCGATGCAGGTTTGATCCAGGCGGTGACAAGTTTCATCTGAATCGCCGCACCCGCATCATCGAAGTTGCTTGACTGCTGATAACACAAGCCGCCGGTGGTTCTTAGATAGACATAGGAACCATCCTCCAGCCACACGACTGCACCATTGGCCTGGTGATTTGTAAACGTACTCCACTTGTTTACAAAATAATCATAGATTAATGACACTCCATCCGATGCAGTAAATCGGACTTGGTTTTCATCCTGGATTAAAATAGCCGATGTTATTGTAAGTGAATTGTATGCCTCAACTGGCGCACCGATGTAATGCGTGGAAAGCCCTCGATCCAGCAGATAGATGCCTTTGTTGCTCATAAACATCAGACCCTTGGGCGTCTGGACAATGGATCGCGTGTTACTGCATCCGACATCTGAAGTGATGAGCTGGGGATCAGAAAAGTTATTCTGCTGCCCGGTGGCATTTGGACCGGACCCCGTGAGATAAAAAATCCGATCTGCTTCAAAGACAATCAGTTTTTCATCCATCTCTGCCAAAGCAGTGACTTCAGCGGCTTTATTGAACGTGATGTAGAGTGAATCTGAAAATTCAATTGGACTTCCTTTGGCCCGTTTCTGGGAATAATAAAGAACCTTTGGATTTTCGCTGCTGACGGCAAACATCCGATTTGCAAACGAACCAATCACACTTGCAGCTGGCGGGGCAACGTGTTCCAAAACTCCGCCTGTCGAGTAAAGAAGCTCTTTTGCGATTAAATTTGTGTCATTGATGGCACCCGCATCACTGAAACTTACCGTGTCTGTTGATGTTGAATTTGCCACTGATCCCACTTTATAGAAAATCGTTCCGGCATCCACGGTGCGGAAGACTTCGCAGATAATATTTGTGTGAGTGGTTAGACGCAATGTTGGGATGGTTAGAGCAGCTGTGAGATTTGAAGATGCTGTTGTAACGGATACGGCGACACTAGGAGCCGATCGATATATCTGACCTTGAGCGTCCGTGTGTACATAGATCACACGGAACTGGTAAGTTCCGGCAGCAAGGCTTCCGCCCGCAGCTACTGCACCACTTACATTCTCAGGGTATAAGTGAAACCCATGTTCTGAAATTACTTGACCATCGTAATTTGAAACAAATCCTCCTCCAGACAAAAGATTCGCCCCCAGTTCCTCAGTGTCGAAATTGGATGTCGTTGTGAAGTCCAAACTTGTTTTTGAAATACCTTTGAGCGAATAAAGATCATTATCTCTTGATTCCAATCTGGTTTTGATCTGGAGTGGAATCTGGTAGATCCCTGCTGTCACTGTTATAGAATTAGCCAGTGGTGCTTTCGATTGAATTTCTCCTGCTACTCCTGTAAATATCTTTGCCACAATAAGACCGGAGGAATTGAGTAAGAAAAACGTGCTTTGCAGTGATGACTCATGACAAACTGTAAAGTAGACTTTTGAATCATAAAGCCATGCCTTGGATGCCAATCCAACGGATCTTTTTAGTACAGCAGGAGTGTCAATTGAGGAACTGCTGGCATCATACGTGATGGTGCATTTTTTGATCAGATGATTATAGGTTTGCGCTGCATCCAGCTCATAAATGACTTCGATATTATCTGACGAATTCAGACTCATCGTAACGTGTTCGATGGCGGTGCTGGTTGCTTCCGCCGTCAATGTTTGGATCTCAATTAGTGCTGGGCTGATGCGAGTTATTTTAAGCCCGGTACCAGAGGCATTTTTGGAGTATGCAACATAAAAATGGCCATCATTTGAAGTATCTTTAAGGATCTCCAAAGAGTCTTCTGCCAGGGCATTGATCTGGATTGGGTATGCATAGCCATTCAGCAAAGATCCCAATGCTCCATCGGGTGTGATATACATCACCCCTATTTTGCTTGCAGAATCGGCATAGGCTACAATGGCCCCCGTCCCATTCTTTGTTACAGCAAGCTGATGGCCACTGGTGGCACTATCATTTGCCAGTTCAGTGGCTGCATCAAAAGTCGTTGGATCAGACGCTGAAATTCGGCATAACTTAACAGCATCGGTGCCACTGGTTTCGATGTACATCACTCCAACGCGGCCAGCTAATTCAATGCATCGAGGCAATACACCCGTTGTGCTGATAGAGGTATTATTTTGAATGATTGCACCAGAATCAGAATCCATCACACTGACGCGGATTCCTCCTTGGGTGTCTTCCCAGGCTGTTAGGATTTGACCATTGCCATAGGTAATGTCAGGCAGGCTTTGTTCGTAATCATTACGAATGATGTCATCAGAATCCACCGTCACTGATTGGGTGCTTCCTTTATCAATCCACTTCCGAAGTCCAGATGCATATGAATAAAGGGTTGATCCAGAAAAAAGTAATAACTCTTTTTGGAAAGTTGCCAGTGCATCCCCGGAACTGATCGCGTCAGAAGACCCTGCCACCTCTCTTCGTAACGAACCATATCCGTTACGTTTGGTGATGGTACTTCCGGTCTTAAAAACGCCATTCTCCAGACCAGTTAACTCTGATTGCAAAACCATTTTCTGATCGGTTTTGGTGTTTAACGATCCTGATAAATCAACCGGGACCAAGTGTTTTTCTAGTGCCATTACTTTTTTGCAATTTTAAGGTCAGGCTGTTCGTTTTCTTTTTGCTGTATTAACAGGATCTCTTCCATACCAAGTAACCGATGTAACCGTGCTTCTAACTGTGGAACTTTTGCCAACTCGTTTTTAAACGATACAATCTCCTTTTGTACTTCTTCTAGTGTCATCCTGGTGTTTTTTGTTCTGCCTGAAAAGTTGCCCAAGCAGTCTTGACCTCATCTGTCCAAACAGAATTGCAGACATCCTGAGTTTCCTGTGGTTCGCCTGAAATATCTGAGTCTGGGTGAAGAACGTGTCTATGAAAGGATCGTGATAATTCAACTCCATCTTCTTTTATAATCGTTGCCTGACGGCACTGGATTGCTTTGAAATCACCTACAACTTCGATCTTGTCGCACCGGACTTCTTTTGTTAATGCCATTTTTGAATCCTATTTTTTGTTATTCGTTAAGCGGCTATATACCAGCCAGCAACCATAAAATACTTTGATGACCCGTTTATGTACGTTGCATGAGAAGTAGCTGCCGCATCTAAAAAAGTCATCTCCGTAGTGCCAGGACTTATATGCCCTCCCGTTGTACCTCCATCCACGGCCGTATTATGATTACAGGTGAACAGGTGAAACATCTGCCCTGATGCCTCAGTAAATACAGTAAATGGCAAGCCAGTAATTTTTGCACTACCAGTGGCGGATGCCATAGTCCAACCAGCGTTGTTATACGCGACATACACAAAGCTGCCTATTTTAATATATTGAGCAGTTGCATGCCCCACGCTTGATGCAGAACCTCCAGAAATAGTAGGCGTCCAAGTCCCTTCCTCATAAGAATCGAGCAGTTCACTCGTCATTCCTGGCGCTGGTGAGGCTTGATTACTAAAATCAATGCCCTTTCCTGCTGTGCCGATGATGAGGTTGCCACTCGTTATAGTTATATCGGTGCCATCTGATGTCATGCCAGATACACCACCAACAACGGCTTTAATAATGCCAGAGGTCCGTGAATTGTTATTATTACTTACAATACCTGTCATGATCCTCCGCTGTTATAAAGTGATATCCATGTAAGACACATAAACATCGAAATCGCACGCTGCCCCGGAGGTTATTGTCAGGTGATCTGATGCCTCCATTGCTAAAACATCGTTATGAATAAATGTCTCTTTGGCGCCAATTGCAAAATCTTGATAAAGGAAGGTATCGGCCCCGCTTCCGCCATCGTCAATGTACACATCCACGGTTTCGTCTGTCTGTCCGGCCTGTTCTGTAATCACAATGGATTTGATTAAATAAACGTGACTTGACACAACTGTCAAAGTGAGCGCACTAGAATTAATATCTCCTCTTGCACTCACTGATTTCCATGCCTGGCTTGCCATAATATCTCCTTCTTAAAAACCCCAAATTATTGAATCGTAAGTGGTTGCCAGCACTGCTGATTGACTAATTATTTCCTGACCAAAAACAATCTGCTCGCTGGAATTTGTTGTGATAAATTTTATATATGAATTCGATGATTCCGTTATGTTCAATGCATCCGCAAGATTATCAGTTAACGTGATTTTGTTTAGTGTGGTGTTTCCTCCAAAAACTAAATCTAACCCAACTGCTGCATCTGCAACTGATACGGAATCACAATCGATGTCTCCAACATTGAGAATCGCTCGGTCCCCAAGATCAAGAGTTCCTGCAATCGAGGTCACACTGGCTGCCCCTGCTCCTATGGTGACATCCACCTCTCCATCAGTGGATGTCCCGGTTAGGATAAATCCAGGCGTTACGGTTCCATCATACTCGGCTACTGAGATGCTGATTTTCCCTTCTTCACCTCCAGATGTCGGATCTACAACTTCAGCTAAAATAGTAGAATAAATCTGGTTATTGTTGGCATCATCATTCGCATAAAAATTAATGGTCCCACAATCATCATTCGCAACTCCCGCATTTGATCCACCACGGAGATTTTTCAGATTAAGGATGGCAGAAGTTGCATCATCAGCATTGTTTGCCAATGTGAACACTGGTTTTGATGCAGTTGTCGAGGTAATGGAAATGTCAGAGAGTGCTGAAGCGGAAGTGACAAAGGTTCCAGTTTCATCTGGAAGAGTTAAAACCCCTGACGCTCCACTACCCGTATATTTTAACGTGACCAGGTCATTGGAATTACTGTAGTTGTATACTGCAAAATCAGAGAATGCCATTTTCGCCACTGACTCCGGTGAGGTTGTGGAGTCATAAACAAAGGAATAGCTTTTTGCCGTATCGTTATAAGTGACCTTGGCATCTGTGCTGCCCATACCATCAATGCTGCCTACACCAGATCCAACTGCTGTCCCGGATGTTATTTGAACCGCCGTGCCGCTTGCATTTCTCCAGTAGATATCCCCGCTGCTTTCATAAATACACCGCCGATCTGCGGAGGTGGTGGCATCGGCACTGGAGTCAAATGCCACCGTTCGCAGCTCGGTTGCATCATTTGCATTGAATCCCAGATCAGCATTGATGTTGATGCCTGCCGGAGTGATTTGAACACCCTTTCCACTAGAGTGGTCGTGAGCGTCAATGAGTGTCCAGTTCGTTTCGGTATTCGCCGCCCAATCTGGTCCAGAGGTGACGCCTACGCTTGATTGCGTCAAACTCATGTTTGTGGTGGCCATTTTACTCCTTTAGAAAAAATAGATGTCCGCCGTGGCCGTGGCCGATGCTTTCAAAATGATGGTCCGATCCGGCGTGTCGTTTGTGCTGCTGCTTTCATAAATCACTGAATTGGATTTTAACCGAGTGATGATAAACCCCTCATATTGCCTTCCGAGTTTGTGGTCAATCGCCGTGTCTGAGGTTGCAATTGAAAGATTGGTTTGAAGTACACCATCTGAGATCGGCAGCTCAAGCAGCGGGTCCAGAGTGGTTTTTATATGTGACTGTAACCTGGTGACTTCCTCATCTGGTGACCATATCTGGGTGAAATTAACCCGGCTCATCAGCTCTTCAGGGTGTAAGTCACTGAAATGGTTGCCCCAGTTCCATCTGAAGTATGATCATAAAAGAACCGGGTGTACCGGGCATACAGATCATCTTCCAGGAGGTTTGTTTCACCTCCAGAAATACTTGCAGTTGCACCATTGACCCAGGTGCTATCATCATTTGAGTGTTGGATGTATATTTCAGCCACTGGAGTTCCTGTGCTGGTATTGACTGCAACCATACAAACCTTGCGGAATTGTGCTGCATCAATCGTGTCTCCGGTGACATCACCGGATGCATCGCCACTGCTTATGTAGCCAGTGACATTCCTATATTGAACTGGGTTCATAGTATCCTCGGCATTATAGGTAGTTAAAATAATTGGAACCGGTGTAATAGGAAGACACATCAGTCACGGTGACTGGTTCTCCTAAATCTCTCATTTCTGAAACTGCTGTAATCCTTGCCCTCAACTGTTCCTTCTCCATTGTCAGTGCAGTGATATCTGCCTCTTCCTTAACCAGACAATCCGTTGCGGCGGTGACAATCACAAAACTGTCCCATCCGGAGAAGAAATCAAAACGGGATTCAACTGATCCAAAAGTCGTGGGATCACTCAAGCCGCTGCTGTCGAGATCCGTTGTGATGGTTGTTGCGCCTACTGCAGAAATCGTTTGATCCACATTATAATCGGCAGCAACCAAAAAACCGGTTCCAGTGATGGTATCTCCAGCCACAAAACCATGGGCTGATCCTACGGTCCACATGGTCGTGGACCCGCGTGTAATCGCCGTCACTGTTTTCTCAAGAAACTTTTTCGGACTTGGAACATACCAGACGGTGAGGGTGTCATTGGTTGAGGGTTTCGGATTAATCCGCAGAGTTGATGCTTGGATGTGGTAGCGCATCCGCCTTGCAACGGAATAGCGGCTGCCAGTGTTACGTTGACTAAAATTATAACGGTGCAAAGGGATGGAGTCTGAACCTACATTCAAATCCACCCCTCGCATTTTGTAAAAATCAGATGGAAGATCGTAACTTTGAGTACCAGATACCAACTGCACGGAACTTGAGATCAGGAAATAATCTTCGGAGTTTGCACTGGTGACAATTAAGTCATACAACTCAGCATATCCCCTGTTTATGTACCGCAGCATTTCAGTGTCTGTTATGAATTGAGAGTTTTCCATATCGGCACGCTGCCGGCATAAAGTTCTCAATTCGCTCAAAGCTACATAATCAGTCATATCAATAGCTCATATAGATTCCATGGATGGCATCAAGGATACCGTGCGTGTCACCGTCTTGGACGGCGGCCACCAGTTCCTCTGCCATGCCATGCTGTTCATCAGAGTATTCGGAAACCTCTTCTTCCATTTCTTCAGTTTCACCAAATTCCATTTCTTCTTCTTCCATCATGTCCGGGGGATTTTTTTTACCCTTCCCCAGAATCATGATGGCGGTTTCTTTTGGTCCATACATACACCCTCCTTATTGGGTGAGTGATGTATTCCGCATAAAAACCACAAAGTGGACTATGGGTCCGGTGAGATCCACCGGCGGTGTCCCGCCGATGTCTTCCAGATCATAGTCGTGGATGATGAAACTTGATGTACCTACATCACTCGTATTCAGCACGATGTTGGACGCCGCCTCAGAATCCAGTTCAAAAGTGGTCTGTACCGAGAGGATTCCTGGATAGGAATCAGCAAAGGTAACTTTCCATTTTCCTGTTCCTGTGCGTGTCACAGAAAATCCAGTCCCGGTGTATACCGAGGGATCAGATGTGCCTTTGGTCACAAATGATCCTGGAAGGATTTTCAATTCCGGCTGCAGTGCCTGCGTTCCATAAAATGTTTTATTGGCCATCAGACCTCCTTATCAAGATGGAAGGGTGATCACGCAATTGAAACCTGGAGCTTCACAAGCAAGTTGTCCGTAGGAATGAACTCTACATTCAACGCCGTCATCTGCGGATTGCCGCAAAACGCGTAAGCCATCGAGTTCTGTGAGCTGAACCACTGGACCAATTGACATTAAAGACCAACGTTTCAGTTCCAATAAAAATGCCGTTGATTCGGGGCATGATTTATCGGGGATGATTTTCACAATTCCATGCGGTGCATAGAAATCAAGCGTCCGATATCCGGAAATGGAATCACTTTGCTTGACCTCACGCTGCACTTGTGCATTAAGTGTTTTTTCAATTTTGACGAAATCGGCAAATGAACAGAACAGGTAATCCGGCTTTCCGCCTTCTCTTGCTGTGATTGCGGCTGCTTCGATGAGGGACTCCACGATTGTCATCGAGGAACCATCGAGACGCTGGCCACCCAAACGGGTTGCATCAGTGCTTCGGTCCTGACCGAAAAAGCTTTCTCCACCTGACGGTGCAGTAGTTGGCAGCCACCCTTCCATTCCAGTGATTGTTTCATCATAATTTCCCTGGACATATAAATAGTCCGATTGGGCAACCGCGGCGATGCCTGCAGTCAAATTTCCTGTGCAGGTAATCTGATCGCTTGTGGCAGTTCTGTCGATTGATTGGATGGTGATGGTTCCAGATCGAACTGATCCACCTGTTTTGGTTCCGGATGCCTGCAGGACCATTCCCACCTCAAAATTGGTCACATCCGTGTCCTTGACCAAGTCAATGACAGCAGATCCAACCGTTGTTGAAGTTGAAATTTGACCTATGGCACCAGATCCATCCCGATAAAGGGCAGTGGCAATTGAATCACCAACTGATCTGAGAACACCGTCAATTTCAGTGGTCATCGCATTCAAAAAACTGAATCGATCACCTTCCGCATTATCTTCACCCAGGTTCGCTATTTCTGGGCCGCCTTTCGGCTGCTGCAGATTCGACTCTGCAGATGGGACTATATCATCACCCTTATCGGGTGCGGTGCGCTTCGGATCGCTTGATCCTACTCCTTGCGGATAGTCTCTGAACCTTCCTCATTTGAGGCTTGGCTGCTGATCGGCAGTTCCTGCTTTCCCAGCAATTCACACCGTTTGCATCAAACATTTCTATCTGATGGCCCTGGATGTTAAGGCAGCGACTGCTTCACCGGCGATGGTTGCAACTCCATACGCGGTTTTCCGCGTCATGAGGAATTCACCAATCTTGGATGCAGTTGCGTTTGATTGTGCAGTGGAAAACACTGCAGAAACGCCCTGTGGGCGATTGAAATATACCGGTATGGGAGCATTTTTCCCTCTAAATTTTTCCAGATTGTTATCACGGCTTTTTTAATTACCGTTTCTGCATATTGTCTATGCAGCTCAGACTATTTCATCACCAGTGGTGTCGGACGCTCGTGGGCGGGTTATTGTTGGGACTCACCGCCTAGTCGTTGAACCTTCCAGGAAACCGTTGCCCTTCCTGGCTTGGCTGCAGATTGCCCTCGGCTTTACGTTAGGGGTTCCCTGCAATTCATCCGATTTTAAAAGGACAAGTGTCTATCCTTTGGGACTAACTCCATAAAAGGATGAGAGTCGTACACTACCTTTGCCACCTCCGCAGCACGGTAGTATTGTTTGAGGGCATTATCCCACGCCGCGAGGGTCGTGGCAGTTGCCATGAGAATCTTTCTGGCGCTTCCATGCGCCACCTGGACTGTTTAGCTTCTCACACTCGTATCAAATACTGCTAGTGCTTCTTCCAGGCGTTCCCGCTTGGTTAGAGGCGCCCGCGATTTAGACGGCGTAGAAGCAGAGACTTTGTTTCTTAAAGTTCTCTTGCGTGTCCTTTGAGATTCCGATGGCGTGTCCTGAGATGGGCCATCATCGGTATGGCCCAAGAGCTTCTTCATCTTGGCAGAAGATGCCAAGGATCGCGTCTGCTCTTCATAAAAATCCTCCACTTCCCGGAGGATATCATGTTCCGGCTTAATGGTTCCAGATGTAGTGGCCGTGATTTTCTGCATCTCCAGAATAGTCGGCCATGCATTGTCCCATTGAGCGCGGAGCAATTCGTATTTATCGTCAGTCTCAACGATGTTTTTTAATTTTGCAACATAATCATTAACTTGTTTCTGTTTCTCCATTGATTCCAGCTTTGCCAAACGCTGCTCGACTTCGGGACTTTGTTTGTTTGTGGCTACTGGTTTCCCATCTGACAAGACTTGTTTGGTTGCATCCTGGTAGTTCCAACCCACTTTATTGACTGCAGTCATCATATCCCCAGAATCTGCAGCTGCTTTTGCTTCCTGGAATGGTTTTAATTCTTCTTTTAACTTTTGAAGTTCTTGCCGTTCTTTTTGAAGTCGGCGTTCTTTTTGAGCCACTTTTGAAAATGCACGACTGATTCTAGGCTGCTCCGGTTCTGCATCTTCTGTGGTTTCAACTTCTGCAGTTTCAGTTTCAGCTTCAACTTCTGCAGGATCATCCACCTCTGGAGCTTCTTCAATCTCTGCACTATCTTCTGCTTCTGTGGTTTCAGCCCCGCGTCCTTTGGACTCAAGCCATGCATCCACACCGGCCTGGTCTTCTGGCGGTAAAGTTTCTAGTTCTTCACTCATACTGGTAATCCTTCTTGCTGCGGCATTGCCGCGTCAATGGTTTCAGTCATTGGTGTTTCCAAACCTGGAATGGCTGCACCTTCCAATCCTTCTAATCCAGGAATTCCTGGAGCAGCTGCTGCGGCTTCTCCTCCTGGCATCTCAGGTCCGGTGGCCTGGCCTTGTTGCATCAAGGCATCACATTCATCAATGAACTGCAGCATCATGTTCAGTTTATCAAGTTCCAATGAATCCTGCTCGGCTTCCAGATAGGCAATGGTCATCCGTTCCTTTGCATAAATGAGGTCCATCATCGGTTCTGGTGCATGGTATTTAGAATCCTCCAGGATCTCGGAAATCCGCCACTCGACATCACGTTCCAGTGCATCATAAAGGGATGTGACACTTTCCAGATCTGGAAAATCCAACAGCCGGATGATGTGTTCTCGTCTTTTAATCACTCCACTCTGGACCAACTCGGTGACAGCCTGCAGCCGCCCTGCCGGGGTTGATGGTAGAAGACTGACCGGGTATGCCTGGAGAACATAATCTTTTTCTGCCATGTCGATATCTTTAAAATCAAGTTCCTCCAGGGCGCGTCTTTTAAATCCTTTAACTGGAAATGATCCGGATTCACTGACAATCTCGCGTGCAAGATCCTGGAACCATTTGGCTGCATCCATGTATGCTTTTTCATACTTCTGACCTACCGTGATAAAACGCTCGGTTTCAATGTCATGATACGTTCTCAATGCAGCACCACTGTCCAACCCGGCAGGTTTTTTGCCGGTTGCAGATAATTCCGAAACGCCTGCAATTTCATAGGCACGTTGGTACAGCCGATCCAGATGGGAATAGACTTCGGATGACATCGCAGTAGGTGTGTACGAAATCGGCGGCTGACCTACGTAGTTGACTATGGTTCCAGGGTTATTTCTTAAACTGGATTCCACCACCCGGCTGCCATGTGCCACAAAGATCCAAGGTACACTAACCAAGTGCATCGCCTGCTGAATGCGGAGGGCGAGTTTGTTGATTTCAAACTGGATTGATTTGAGAGATTCCACCAGGGAGATCCCTGACCATCCAAGGACTGAATCACCCCAGGTCATGGTCACAAATGGATAAGTATTATAGTTATATTGTTCATCCACCAAGACTAGATTATCCATGGTGATCGCGTGCTTGCCGTCATCGGCACCATTGATTGACGGCAGATGCCATGATTCGACAACTTCAACCATTTCCGCATCATGCCCCTCTTCACCGAAATAATCACTGTCTGAAGAATTGGAATAATAGATGATCTGTTCCTCATATTCTGGAAAGTTCAGAATCATCTGCTGCAGAGGCACACGTTTCACCTGGTGCAGGGATGGTGGAGTTTCCGAATACATCGCCGCATTGAGATCCCACAAAAGTTCATTTGGAAAAACACGTTCTGCAAATATCTCAGAACCCTCCCGGCCTACTTTCATTGCAGCCAAATCAAAGATGCACGCATCCTGGAAGATTTTAGGCATCAGAGCATAAAGATCCACCTGGTGGAACAGACCCTCCATGGCATCAGTCAACTTCTTTGCACGGGTCCGCAGCCGATAATCACCACGTTTGGTCATGTACATGGGGCGTGGCCGAGACTTGCCAAGGCGGGAAACCAGGGTGTCTGTTATGTTTCCTACCACATTAAGACGCATCCTAAAGTCCTCCGCCATTGGCAGGCCGATCCGCATCGATGGTTCAAACCTGTCGAGTGCTTCATAATTTCTTTGGGTGTACATCCGGAGCATGTCGATGTTCAGCTGCATCCGGCCCACATGGTCCTCTTTGAGCTGGTTGATTGTCTGGGTTAGGCGGTTTCCCAGCTCGTCTTCATTATCTGCTTGCCACCAAAATGCCATTAGGACTCCTGGTATTCTCGGATTAGACTATTTTCAGAAGGAAGTGCAGGCATTTTCAGTTCCGGCATTTCCTGGTAAAATTTCACTTTCAAACCATGTCCTTCAAACTCTGCCACCCGGTTTTCACTGAGGTATTTGATCAAATCTCTGGAATCTTCCAGGGTTGTTACTTTACGCAGCACGTTCTCTTCTCCTCATTATCTGGGGCGCCTGCATCTGTGCCATCTGCTGGTTTCGTTTTTTGATCGGCTGCTCCAGCTGCGTCAGGAAATCATCAGATTGAGGATTGAAAAGACCAATGTTCCCGATTGCAGATTTGATCTGTTTCGGATTAAAAACCACAACTTCATTCCCACCAACGATGGCATCAAATCCAGATTCCTCTGCCAGTTCTGACATGTCGATTCCAAGGGTGTCGGTCAGATTTTCAACAAACTGCCAGGGTAATTTGATGTCAGATGCTTTTTTATCAAAAAGGTTTTCTGCATCTCCTATAGTCAGCTCATGATCGGACCAGGTCATTGCCTGGAAAAACCCTTCCTTTAATTTTTGCAGCATCTCATCATTAAATTTACTTTTATGCATATTTAAAGGATTTTTGATTGACAAATAAAATGGAAGGATTTCTGGAGAAAACACTTTATCTTCCATAACCACAACGGCCATATCACCTGCATACTGATCTTCTGCATATTGTTTCAACCCAGCTGCTGTTTTTGGATAATTGTCATCGTTGTAAAAATCCACATTATCAAAATCAAATTCATCAATCTGTTCTGTGAGTTCATCAGAACCAACCTGAGATGGATCTGCAAAGACCTTGGCAACCGGTCCACTGATATCCTGCGAAGTTAATTGTTCATCAATGCTTTCTGCATAGTGTTCCGCCGTCAATGCTTTTGGAGAAAAATAAAATCCTTTTCCATGGTATCCATGATCCCGCAATCCCTGCTTTTCCTTGTCAAATTTGGTTCCCTCAAAACTCGGAGATCCATGGAAAAACAGCATTGGATCAGTCAGCTCCATATCCTCCATGGTACTGTCGGAAAATTGATTCATTTTCACCTGCTCCGGACCAATTACGGTGACAAAATCGTTTTTGTCATGATCAAAAAATAGTTCAAAGGTTGCAGCAGATGGAGTATCACCGGGCTGGTCCTTTTCAAAGTCCCAGTTCCACCAGCGTTCAAAATTATGCTGGCGTTTTGATTTGTCTAGGATGGGATGCTGGAGTTCCCGCGCAGATTCGTAGTCGCGCAGGGCGTTTTGGAGATATGTTTGATTTTCCGGGGAACCAGGTGCTTCACCAAAGACGGTGGAAGCAGTATCTCCGGGAAGGACTAATTGTTTTGTTCTGGGGAGGCTTCTGGAGACGATGGACCAATCTGGTTCCCTTCCTGGTCCACCAGTTCTACGGGCTGCCTGGTCAAGAGCTGACCGAACGCGGGCCTCAAGTTCTGGCCGGTAATTATTTCGTAGGTCGTCCACAAGCGATCTTTTCGCCGCTGCTTCGATCCTTTCACTGTAACGTTCGCCATTGTTATCCTTTGTCCAATCATTGTGTCGAATTCTTATGTTAACATCTTCCCATTCAATTTCAAAGTCGATTCCTTTACCTGGAAATATCTCATTGACGGCATCAACTATGGTTTGTGCATTATTTTCGATGTATGTACGTAATTGCTTTGGATTGCTTTTTTGCCACAGTGCCTCTTGCGCCCCCTTAGTACCGGGGATATCCTCCCCTTTTTTCGGTTTAACTTCCAAACCACCTTTCGGCATTGGCGGGAATGCATCAAGAAGCTGCTGGGTCCATTCTGGATCTTTGCTTTTTTGTATATTGGCCAATATTCCAGGATCAACATGGGATGGTTTCTTCCGTAACCATCTAAGCAGCTCGGTATTTCCACCTTGAGCGGCCATTTCTGGAGTGGTGACAATCATCCGGATTCCAGGCTTGCCATCTTCCAAAATTGGTTGAAAACCCTGGAAAAGACCCGGATTCAATTGGTTCACTGACGCCCAGATCTTCTGGAGATTATCCCCCTTGGTGATTCGGTCTGTACCATTTTCCAGAATATCAACTGCAATCCCGTTCCCATCATCTGCACCTTCAGAAACCGGACGCACCGCCCAGACTTCCGTCTGCTGCGCGAGATATCCCACGATATCTGCATACAGATCCGCCCCTTCCGGGGATGCAAGCAGTGATTCCACCATGGCAGGTGCAGGATCATAACTTTGCCACCCTCCATGCCCATGGACTCGGCCAATGTTGACGGTTCCCGCCAGTTCATTAGCAACATCACCCACCCAGGACATCACTTCCCGCGTCACCCTGGTTTTTTCTGGACCTGGAAGGTTTTCAAATTCCGGGAATTCCACACTTAATGGAGATCCTTCGCCAAAACTCAATTCTGCACTGACACGCTGGATATTTTGGTCAATTGCTTCAGGGACATCCTCCCCAGGCGCCCCATACAGGTCTGACATCGCCATCCAGCCAATCGCCTGGACATCGGGTGCTTCTAACTCAAAATCAATTCCATGATCTAACCCCCATCCACGACTTATCAATTCACCAGCAATGCGGCGCCCCTGGTTGGCAGCCCATTCATATTGGGTTTCACTCCATCCACCTTTAGGTTGATCAATTTGCAGTTCATATCCCTTTGGGATTCTATAATTTTTCTTAATGAACTTCGCATAGGTGTCATCCACAAAACCCATGTCCCTGCCAGTGTGGACATCCACCACAAATGGGGCGCCTGCGTCCGGATCTAGGTCATAATAGGTCCGGAATTTGTTCTGCATTGCTGCATCATAGAAATCATGGATTTTCTGACCGGCACCTTTGTCAATCGGCTCACCTTCTGCAATCTTAAACAATGGATAATCGGCGGTTCCGGATTGTTGTCTGCCAGGATCATCAAATTTGACTCCACGCCGTGCCTGTTCCCGCTGCTTCACATAGGCCCGGATTGCTTGACTAGGAGATGCCTGCTGTGAACCCACCAAAAACCCGGATTCCATCTCTGGAGTCATCTCTGGTCCCACTGTACTTAGGAAGGGTTCAATCATTTTGTTGGACCGATACCATTTGGAAGAGTCCACAATGCGTTCCGAGGGCAAAACCCCTTCAACCCGGCGTATCCAATCCTTTGCGGTTTGTGGTCCAATCCTCAAAGGCGGCAATAAGACCCCTCTTTTGGGCTGCAGAAGTATAGATTTGTTCTTTGGCGCCCCTGGAAGGGTTGCCTTTTTGTCCAAAAGGAGTTTTTTCTGGTTTTGTTTCTCTCGATTCTTCCTTTTTGTGGCCCGATCCGCAGATGCTGCAGAAGGGGTAAGGACTTGTTCAAAATCACCACTCAAAGTGGGTGGGACTTCTGCCCACATTGAGGCTTTTAACCGGGTTAAGGCTTTGTCTGTGGAAGACTCGGACGCCGGTGGAAGCATTATTGGTGAAATCGTTGGCGCTGCGGCCATTGGTGGATCGGCCAGCTCCATAATTGCCTGCCCAGGTCCGCCCAAAACACGCCGAGCTGCAGTTTTTGCAGCAGCTTTCCTAACCGTGGACATTGGCTGCTTTGCCTGGAGGGTTTCCAGACCAAAATCTTCTGCCGGAAAAGTAAGATCCGTTTGTTGGTTCTGGTTTTCTGCCATCAGTTCAATTCTTCATAAACTGGTTCCATTCCATTTTGTTCCCACCACTGATTTTCATTCTCATCCATCACTTGGCGCAGAGCAGCTGCTTCCATGCGCTGCTCCTCCGCCCGGAACCACTCCCTGGTCCCGATCATTGGCGCCAGTGTCTGAGGCTGGTGTAAAAACGCCAAGGATTCCCGCCATACATATAATAGTGCGTCTGCTGCATGATTCTCACAGTCTGCTTTTTCGATATACCGTCCTTTGATCATTTCAGTCATATCCCACTCCAATAACTCCAACTCATCAATCAGATCTGCATTCTCTGGTACATCAGAAATCAACAACTTCCCTTTTTTCAGATCCGAATTCAGAAGTTCGATGTGATCATGCTTCTGTCGTTTCTGCGCTGGTAAAATATCCAACGAATATCTTTTTGACATCTCTTCCACAACCATCTTCCCCAACCCTCCAGTATCGGCCACAATCCTTGTGAATTGATATTGTGCATCCAAATACTGAATTTTCTTTGCAATGTCATCAGAAGTGAACCCTGTGTATTTTTGAGTTTCCACCACATAGGTTTCTGCAACTTCTTCACTCCAACAAATAACAACGAATGCCGTTGAGTCAATAAAACCCAAATCAACCCCAAGGGCATAGTTCCACTCAACTTCTGGCAACTCGTCTGCACAGTTCCTTTTCTTGTTGAAGGCATAAACCAATGAGTTTTCATCCCGGACCCACTCTCCTTCATACTCCCTTCGGAAGGTTGCATCACCTTCATCCCATCCTGTTTCTTCCTTCTTCCTTGATAACCATTCCAGGGCACCAGGAAGATGAGGGTTTTGCAAAAGTGTCCAAAAATGCTTCTGCCAGGGACTCCGGTCCAACTGATCCATGTCATAAAAATACCCCGCTGCTGCTGCAGATGGGGTTCCAAACATCCAGATTGATCCATCCAAATCCAAACATGCTGGTTCCAGAATATCCTCCACCAAGTTCTCCAATAAACGACTCTTGATACTCTGACATTCGTCAATTACACATAATTTGTAACGTGGTCCTCTGAATTTTTCGATCTCCTGTTCATCCTGACATCCGCCCATAATGATCTGTGATCCATTTGGAAATCGCACGGTCAACTGATTTTCCAAAAACTCCATTCCAAATCCCCATCCGCGTTCCAACTCCCTCAGTGTGTTCCATACAATCCGACGTGCATTCTTAATACTTAACGTGATGTAAGGCACCAGCAGATTATCCATTTCCACGGCTGCTGTGATCAGACCCACTGCTGCCAGATGAGTCTTGCCTGCACGCCTGGAACACCTCGCCAGCTTCTTGTGATGATCGGATAAAAAGAATTCCAGCTGCTTCTCATGCAGACTCTCACTCAAACCCTCACCCAGACCAACCAGCTTTTCCCGGACTTGCTCCCTACCCCGCTTTCTTTTTACTGCTTCCTCGACTAGCAACCTTTGCTCCCTGCTCCACTGCAGATCGTTTGCTGCTTCCCGCCGCGCCCGCTTTTTTGGACTTCCTGCCATCTTCTACAATCTTTGAATCTTCAACTGTTTCCAAAAACTGAACATTTGCCATAGGGATGTAACGCGTGTAAACAATCCCCTCAACATTCCGGATTACCTGGATCATGTCTTCTTCCCAGGTCAGCTTTGTTACTGTTCCATTCTTCTCTCCAGCCTGGAGCAATTCAGTCGTGCCGCCTGGCATCTGCAAGACACGCATCAGATGGACTTGTGTTAATTCCATTTCATCATCCGATAAGGGTTCCACATAAAATGAACGCCAGGCCAATGGCTATACAAGGCCGGCGTCCGGTGAGATATTCTTACCTTGTTGATACCATAAAATTCTGTCAGTTTCGTTTCCTCCAAAAGTAACCGCCCAATTCCAAATCCACGGAAGGCATTCTTCACATAGATGAAATGTAAACAATGCAGATCGCTGCACACCCATCCCCAAACCGTGTCTGGATCTCCAGGGTCGCAGGCTAACGTAATGTCGGTATGTGGGATTAATTTTTTGAGGAGAATGTCGTGGTGGTAAACGAGGATGGGACGGGGTATCGGAGCGGTGGTACCCCCCTGCCGTGTTTCGCCGCTGGCCAGGCGTCCCTGCCATCTAGCTGATGTATCAGGTCTAAGGTTACACTGCCACGGGGAATGATCTGCCACTGCTTTGGTCCAGGCATCCAGGACCAATCCCAGTGCTGCATCATCTGGCTCTGGGCTGCGAAACAGCACCCGGATTCCATCCTGGCCCTCTTTGATGCCAGCAGATGTCAATGTGGCAGATGTACTAGAAGCCACATTCCCCTCCTTATCCCTTTGTTTCCAACGATTCGCAGTTTTCATATTCAAAATGTACCCCGTTTTGTACCCCGTTTTAACGACATTAAGGCCGATCGATGTGTGATTGATCAATCTGCTTTGCCTGGGGTATTTTCCCACTGACGGCGTTCAGCAGCGCAGGATCACCGCGCAGCTCATCGAGCAGCTGCGAATCGTTCAGCTTTGAGAGATTGATCTGGATGTTGGCCTGGTGCTGGATGTCGTTGTTCCAAGTGTCCGGGCGCCGGTTCTTGAGAAAGAATTTGGTGGCTTCTAGGTGGCCGGAATCCACCTGGTTCAGAAGGGAAGAGGTGGCCCGCCGAATTCCTTGCGCACATCCGCGTGTGATTGTTTCCTCGATTGCAGGATATTCATTTTTCTTGTGACTGAATGATGTCGGGTGAATCCCCAAATTCCAGGCGATGTCTTGTTCATCCAACCCTGACATGGCCATCTGCTCGATATCCTTGAGGATCTTGTCAGTTGGAATCCACTTCTTGCCCATAGCATCCTGCCGTGGTTTTGTGATGCAGCCGAGGCTCAAGGGAATGAGGGAACAACCCTCGGCTGCTAAAGACAAACCTGCCGAAATCGACGACATGCTCTGATGTCCGGGTCGATTTTCAGGTTGTCGGGCACCATCTCAATTGCGAGGTTATTGAACACTTTATGCGATTGTCAAACTTTTTCTGCAACCGGTGTCAAAGCTTCAATCAGATTAGACTTGGTCATGTACCTAGATTTCCCTGGTTTGATGCTTTGCAGCCTGCCGGATCGGCACCATCGTTGGATGGTCCGTTCACATATTTCGATGTTGAAATTCTTGGCATAGAATGCAGCAGCCTGTTTGGTATCGTAGTATTTTTCAATCATGCTTGGGTTGTGGGTTGATGGTTCTTGGTGAGTTGATCGATGTGCATTCCATTGTCGAATGCTGCACGGATTGCTTTGGGATCAATGCCTGGGCATTTTGATTTTGCCATCATGGTGTAGGCACTGAGGGTGGCAATGCCTGTGGCAGTTGGTTTGGATTCAGTCTTGGTCACAGGTGTGTTTTCCTGGGGCGCCCCTTCCATCCAGTATTTCCATTCACCATCCCGGAGGATGTATTTTGCTTTCTTCGCATATTTCGTCCTGGCGCCTTTGAACTCAGCAGCATAAGCAAAAGCAAATTTAAGCAGATCCGTTTCCAGTTCATTTTTAGGGAAGTAGTTTTTTTCCAGCTCCTGGAATAATTCAAAAGCATCCGCCTTATCCTCATGCTTTGGATAAACCTTCCAGAACTTTTCAAACACCTCGGAATATTGGGGCGCGGCAGTAGTTATCTTCTTCCTTCTTTTTCCTTCTTTTCTTTCTTTACCTTCTTCTGTTGTTGTCGTTGGTTTGTTGTTGGTTTGTTGTTGGTTTGTCGTTCGTTTGTCATCAGCCTGCAGTGTGCTTGCACTTTCGTCTTCCGGCTTCTTCTGGAATGCCTTCCAATTACTGACCTTGATGAGGGTTCCTTTGTTTGTCGTACTGACAGAAATCATATCGCATTCGGCCAACACCTTTCTGGAGTGTCGAATTTGACCGATTGAAAGGCCATTTTTGGCGCTGTCACGATGCATAGAAGTGATGAATGAACCCTTCTCCAAACAGAATTCTTTCTGGTCCCAAAACACATCATGAGTCTTCCAGGCGGCAGATTCTAAACAGTGCAGCCAATAGATCCAGATGAAGGGTCTGGACCTCAGATGATGGTCCGCGCTGCTGCGGTAGTATTTGAACCAATCACTCATCAGCTCACCAATGGTTCAGGTTCAGGTTCATCCAGATATTTTTCAATACGGGTTACTAATTCCGCATGTTTCTCAAGCACTTGGGTTTGCTGCTCCATCAGCGACCCCAGTTTAATCAAGGTTTCAACCAACTTTTCCTGACTTCCCTTTGACCATTGATTTTTTTTAATCTCAGCCAGTTCCCGCAGGATGTCATAAAACAGATCATAGATTCCTTTGTCAGTCATGTTCTCTCCTCTTAACCGGGTGTGTTAAAAATGCTATATCCTTCTGTAATTTACGCAGCAGTTTCCGGGGATCATACCGGACACATCCCCGGTGCAGAATATCTGCTTTAAACGGCACTGGATCATCTTCTTTTGGATTGAACTGCCAGATTGGTTTAGCTTTCATTCCCCTCCTTGGTTTCCGGGTCATCATACCGGCGTGATGGCCAGCCATCTTCCTTCTCAATGACCAGGCATTCCGGACACGTTATGCGCCCACCCTTATCACGCCACTCGCGGCCATTTTTGGTTTGAAACATAAACTTGCAATCAGCACATTTGATCCAGCTCATTGTTCCTCTATTTCATCCAGGATGGTTGGTTTCTTGTGGGCAAAGTTTGTCTTAGGCGGTTCTGATGAATAGTCCAGATGCTGAATCTCTCCACCCTTGGCCAGATATTCTGCCACGGCAAGATCGATCTGATCATGGGTGACCGGTGGTGCATCCTTCCCTGTCTTCCGCCTGGATAACCCACCAGGGAAAATATCAAAGCTTGGTCCCGTTTTCCTTTTCTGCACAAATGCATTAAGATCCTTGGGACGCACCCTCCACGCGCTTAAATCCCCTCCCGTACGATCTGCAATCAATCCGCCGTTCCTTGCATTTCTCCGTAGGGTATCAATGTGAATCCCGGCGAGTTTTTCACATTCAACCAGGGTCAGATATTTAGACATTTTCGACCTTTCGGAAACAACCGTTTCATCCTACCGGTCCAGTGTCTGAGGGTTGGTTTTTCCTGCTTACGAATAATCTGTTCAATTTTAGTCATGGTTCCCTTTTTTTAATCGATTTTCTCCAGTGAGGTTTGACATAACTTGTTTTTGAAAATGATGTTCTCCAGAATCCACGGTGGAAGGTATATCCCTTTCTTTTGAACCGGAAAACATACACCCAAATATTCCATAATTTTTTCATTTTGGCCCCTCTCCATGTTCAAAAGTTTTCAGCTTTTCCTTTCCGAATTGCACCAGATCTTTCACATCAGCTTCACTCATAATGGCAGGCCATTTAAGTTTTTCACCGGCTTTTAAATAAGCTTCCAGATCTCTTTTCCTGGTGTAGTTTCCAATTTTATTCTTGGCTATTTCTTTAGGTGATTCACCTACTTCAAAAGGCACTGTTCCAGATTTAGTTTCAACATCTTTGGTGACAATCTCCTCGGCGGCTTGCACCAGGTGTTTCACTTCGGATTCAGATCCATTAGTTTCTTCCTGTTTTTTCTCTTCATCCATCATTAGTTTTACTTCTTCTGCTGCTGTTTCCAGGCGCTTTTCTAAGTCAGTGCCGGAACCTTCTGGGGTTATGTCTTTAGTTTTTAATTCTTCAACTGTTTTGTTTGCCATTTCCTCAATGGAGTAGATGCCTGCCAAGATGTCGGGGAATGCTTCCCGTGCTGCGAACATTCCGGCACGCCAGTACAGCATGTTTTCCGCATAGGCTGTCCATGCTCCTCCACCTTTAACAAGACCTGCGGCCTTTGCTTGATCTAATGTGAAAGTCCTGCTGGATTCAACTCCATCACGCAGATAAGTGACGGTGCAGGAATAGGCTTGACCGTTTTTGGACTCACGTTTGATTGTCGGAGGTTTGTCGGCATGGGGAAGGACTAAACCCATTGCTGCAATTGCAGTAAGATGGACCGTGTTATGCAGCGGGTATAAATTATGAAGGGACTGCATTGGACTCCACCCATGCCCACGCCCCATCTGTATAGCAGTGAAAACTTGCTCTGGTGTTTTAAAAACTCCGGTCATTTGAGATGCAGACAATGCTTTTGAGAGTCTGAAATCATAATCGAAAAGGGCCATTTCCTTTTCTAGGTGCATTTTTGGCTTTGCTGCAAGTGCAGTCTCTTCATTCATTTGTTCCTTTCATTTCATTTAAGATATCCGCCAGGCAAATCCAGCGGGGTACATCCAGCGGAGCCACATAGGTTTCCGCCTCAGTTCCTCGGTTATGGTGGACGCGCCGGACTTCCCACCGATGCCGGGTGTCCGAGTTGATCATTGCCGCGTGCGTCCCGGTGCGGTTTAAAATAATAAATCCCAAAGGTCTTTCCCCTTGGTCAAAGGATGATTTTCCGGTCACCAGAATATCCGGGAATGGATAGTCTTCCCGGCATGTCCAATCGATGGTTCTTTGCTTCACTTCCAAGCGTTTCAAAATGTGAAGATCCCCAAGATCCCGGAAGACATCCCGCTGCTGTGGTGTCGGTGCCTTATGCATTCCATTCATCTGAATGGTCTGACCTAACCGGGTTAAATAAACTGCCACCGCGCAGACTGCTTGCTGCGACTTTTCCAGTGCAGCCAGGAATCCCTGGTGCGTCTGTTTGAGATCAATCAAAAGTACACAGTCTGTTTACCCGTTTACTCGTTTACCCGTTTGCTCGTTTGCCCCAACAAACGATCTGACAAATGTGCGCTTTTTAGGGCGTGGTCTGCGCCCCAAAATACGCCCCATATTTGCAGACTAAATGCAGACAGTCTGCGTTAGTCTGTTATGGCCATTCCAGTTTCCGCCGCATCCAATCTGGTACTTCCATGGGCTGCTGGTTCCTCGCATATCCTTCCGGTCTTCCCTTTTCCAGATAGGCTTCCCACTTCTGCACCGCCCTGGTGACCATGCCGATTCCGATGTCAATCCACTCAGGATCAATCGGCAGCACGTTCACTTGGTAGGGCGGTTCTATTTCAATAAGAATGTAGTAATAACCATGGACGGTGAAACCGAGCTGACGCCACACCTCAACCTGGATGCCGGCCTGGATAAAAGTTTTGTAATTGAAGAAATCTTTGAGCCACGCATCACGCGAGCCTTTCCCGAGCTGGCGGGATTTGATATCAACCAGGTCATTGCAGAATTCAGAACAATCCAGATCGGGGCGTGCCTTCACTGGTGTCCGCAGCACCTGGCCGAATCCTGAGATTTCTTTTTTGGAATGTTCTAAAAATAGTTTTGCTTCTGGATGTTTCCAGGCTGCTTCACTGCAGCGTTCCGCCGTCAGAAACTGGTGGTGGCGCAGCGGAATTTTGTCTTCACTGACTTCCTGGAAAATCTGCCATTGGTCTTTCCCGGACTTGGTGTTCAGTTTCACATCCGGACCATGAGCGTATTTTTTGTGGAAGGATTCCGGGTCTTCGGTTGCCTCATGGATTAGGGTGCCGAGGATCATGGCGTCAGTCGATGCCTGGGGATTTTTCTTTTTATAATCTGCATACGCTGGTGAGACTTCCACATCCATCAGATTGTGTGCAGATAACTCTGGCCGTGCATGATATTCCTCATTGGGCAGATTATCGTGCATTGAAAGCACAGGTTTTAAAACGGAACACAGCTCTTTATTTTCTCCCATGTGTTTGATCTGAGTTGGGAAACTACTTCTTGGACATCATAGATGCTTCGTACAATGTAGTAATGTGAACCAAATGAGGTAACCATTCGCTCAAAGCCGAGTTGGTTTTCATTCTGGGTGCCTTTGGCGGATTTGACTTCCAACCATGCGGATACCGGGATGCCCTCAACCATGACAGTGAGGTGGATGTCTGCCATGCCGGCATTGGATGATTTCCGGAAGCCGCGTCTTTCACCAGTAACCGGGTCTTTCAGTGGAACGCCGATGACATTAATGCGGAACATCTGAACGCCGCGCTGCCAGGCGCCCCACTCCATAATGGCGGATTGGATTTTTGACTCTGGTTCCTTCAGTCGAGATCCCATGACTTGTTCTTCATTTCTTCCATTTCCTTTTCCAACCGGGTCAAGGTTTTGGTCTGTTCAATCTCTGGGAGGATCTTGTGGGCAATTTTAAAAAAGGTCTGAAGATCATTCTGAAGATCCCGCATGGCGGACGTATGATCTTGCAAAATTTTCTTTTCATTATTTTCCATTTTCTGTACTATTGCCCTTGACCTTCTGTCGTTATGTTGATATATTGTACATAAAGAATGAATAACGCACAATGAAAGTGCATCTAAGGTTAATGAATGTCAACAAGAACACAAGAGGAAAAATGAAAAATCTGAAAGAACTCAAGAATTTTAAGGGGAATCTAAGGGACCAACCGTTTGGACTTTTCCCGATTAATAAAAGACAATTCAAAGCTTCTGATATTCCAAAACTCACACCGGAAGAAGTGAATGTCCGCGCACTCCTGTCAAATCCCAATGGCACTAACAAACTCCGCCCCATCATCTGCACCGTTGCAGATCTCCCAGATACCGATCAGTTAGAATTCATCCTCGGCAAAGTTCGCCAACTCCGGGAAAATGCTGCGGTTTCTGAAACATCAGCAGCAGGCGCTGAAGGTGTCCGCACCCTTTCCACACTCATTAAAAAATATTTGATTGAAGTTGCACCAGAAAAGAAAAGCGCCTGGGACATCCGCGCACGCCTCACCATCTGGGAGGAAAAGCTTGGATCAAAGACCCTGGAAGAAGTCACTCCTGCAGATATCTCCGCGATCAAACGTGAGTTGAATAAGACGCGCAGCGGCGCCACTGTTAATCGATTCCTTGGTGTTCTCTCCGCCGTCTTCAGCTACGCGATCCGCGAGCTTCACTGGATTCAATCCAATCCACTTTCCCAGGTTCAAAAGTTCAAAGAAAACAATGACCGAATCAGATGGTTGAATGATGAGGAACGCGAGCAGCTGTTTGCTGGATTAGAAAAATCCGAAAGCCGCGAGCTGAAAGATCTGGTGATTTTCTGCTTGGCAACCGGATGCCGCAAAGGTGAGGCACTTGGATTGACCTGGGATGATATTGATTTTGAAAGCGGCAGTATTGAATTCAAATCAGTTCGCCGCCGTGTTCTTTGCTCGGAAGCATTCATTGATGAGAAGACCGGCCAGGTGAATCTCTCTTTTAAAAAGAATCAGCATGATGCTGGATTGAAGAATAAATCAAAGATCAAAAAACTGAGCATTGATGATCCTGCATTTAGTCCACTAGTGACGATATTGAAGGAACGCAAGTTCCGGCTGCAGTCAGAATCTAATTTTGTTTTCCCACATGACCCACGGCACGCATGGCAGAATTTGATCAAGCGCACCGGTCTGAAGGATTTCAAATTCCATGACCTTCGCCACACCTGTGCATCCTACGCGATCCAGGCCGGCAAGACCCTTTTAGAGGTTGCAGTTCAGTTAGGTCATGAGTCCCTGGTCAGCGCAAAACGATACGCGCATCATGATCCAAAGGCCAATGTCGGAACCGGAGCAGCAGTCGCATCAAGACTTTTTGGATGACTTTGTTTTGACTGACTTTTGAAGGACAAATGGAACTAACCAAGGAAGAATTAAAAGATCAAGGACGCCGGATCAAGAAGATCCGCCAGGAACAGAATCTGAAGCAGGATGATTTCTGCGCTGCATTGGGCATCAGCAGATTCAGTCTGGGAAGGATCGAAAGAGGTGACCAAGCAATCGATGCTACATCACTTTATAACCTTAAAACAAAATACGATGTCTCTGCGGATTGGATTCTTTTTGGGAAGGATCTAGGAGCAAATACAGCTTTAGAAAAAGAGCTGGAAACTTTAAAGCAACGACTCGCAGATAAAGAAGAAATTATCCACCTTTTGAAAAAGACTGCCGGTTTGTGTAATGAGGTTAAAAGGATTATTAATAGTACATAAACGATCACCCATCAATCACCCATGGCTAAATCGGATGTCACCCTAAACCCGTAAACCGTTGCAAACAGTACACGGAGGTGGATGCGTCACTGGTGGGCGTCCCGGTCTTCAAAACTGGGGCGGTTCAATAATATCAATGGGTTAGCTATAAAAATATCAATCACAATCAATCACCCAGGGGGGTTTCAATCACCCAAACGATCACCCACACATATTAATGTTTCAGATTTACGCACCGGTTTTCCACCAGGGCGTTTTTTTCTCGGCGGGAGTTTGCCGGGGTACATCATAGTTTTAAATGTCTTGGAAGGTGATGCATGATTGCGTTTTTTGCCTCATCCGATATTTGCCCCATTGCTGATTTGGAAAACTTTTTTGCATCATCTGCTTTTAGATCATTGTCCTCCGAATTAACTGCATCGAATAAAAACTGTGCGCCCCATTGAATAATTTCAACGGCAACTTTCATCTCTAATGGTGTCATTTCTTTTTCCTTATTTTAGTACCATGTTTTTTCTTCCAGGATTTATAAATCTTGGGTTTATTAATCGCGAGGTAGCTGCGCTGCTTTTTCGATTTAAAAGGCATCAGCTTTTCCTTCTTACCGGATAATTCCAGAACCCACTCGATCCTGCTGCACGCTCAACCCCATCGATGTGGAGAAACCGATCTTTAATGTCTCCGGTTTGCGCCACTCCTAGACCGGATGCCCCGACATTCTGTGCTACTGAAAAAAGGATCTTTGCTTCCACGCCCCAGATCAAAACATCCACGGCCAGGCCACCGTTTTCCTGGAAGGTATGTGGCCCATTCGGCACCGAGGAAACTTTTGAATTATGGTTGTCACATCGGAATGCTGAACTAAGGAACATGGGCTTGCCGTATGCTTTCCGGATCTGCTCCAAGAGCTTCACAAACTCTGGGTCCATGTCGGCACGTTTACAGTCACCACACCGGCAAACCATTTCATCAAAGGAAAAGTGTTCTGATATCATTTTGGCCATGGTAATAAGTCCTATGGGATAAATTAAAAATTCCCGGCGTGTCAGCTTGGTGTCATTCTTCCAAAGCTTTCCGCACCAGATCAAGAGCTTGGTCATCCAATTTATTTTGGGTGGATTGAACCAGGGTGCTAAGTAAAAGAATTGTGATTTGAATGACAAATTTTTCGCTGGTCAGTTTCTGGAGAATGGTGGCTACAAATTTAGGCATTACGTTTTTCCGTTACTGTCATTGGCTTCCGTTGAGTCAAACCAATACCCGACGCATTGGCTCAACTGAGCTGCTGAAGCACCCACTATTACACTGCTGATTGTCTGCATGGTGTCTGCGATCTCCACTAAAAAAATCAACACTAGGTTGGTGAAAAAAATTCCCATCAAACACAGGGTTAAAATCAACCGGGCGTATATCTTTGCAGTCATAATCTAATCCGCTCAAGTTCCCTGCTGATGTTCTGAAGTTCCACGCCATGCTCCACCAGGGTCTTGTTACTTTCCTTGATCACATCCAGTAGCCGCCCTTCCAGCTCACGCCGATCCGCCCGTGCCTGACCATTTGTTTTCCAGATGAACCAGCTTAAAAAAATAAGTCCAACCCCAGAGATCCCTTGGTTTAAAAGAACCTCAAGAACCTGTTCAGTAGGATCTTTGTGGTCCTGATGCTGTGGCATACGGGAATATCCGTGACTCTGGTCATATCGGTCCTGGTGTTCCCTTGCCTCCAGTTTGTCTGCAGATGCGGGAGCAGCCCATAACCATAGAATAATAAGTGCTGAGACTTTCATACCTGCAGTGCAGCCTGGGATTGTGTTTCTAACCCTGGAACATCCATCGCCGCCCGACTCGGTCTTTGTCCAATCGGTGCGTTTTGATCCTTATAATATTGCTGTGTGCTTTGGATGAAATTTTGTTTCAGACTTGGATCAAGTGCCTCCTGGAAAAATTTAGAAAGTGATGCCCGGCGTGGTCCATCCAGCTTCGGCTGCTTGCCGGCAAATTCCTGGAGCAGGTATTTTTTCTGATCCTGGTAGAGTCTTGGGAAAACCATGGTGATTGCTTCCATGTGTTCTTTGGTTAGGCTTCCCCCGGCAACGTGCATCAGAATTGAATTCGGATCATTGATCGTTTCCACATACCTCATAAAACGCATTATTGAGGGCATAGAGGGCATGGAATTCTGGTTGTTATAGAGCAGGGTTTGTCCTGCGATTGGACTAACCGGCAGCCTTTCCTGGAGAAAATTGATACCATTGGTCATGGTCTGGATCAGCTCCAGGTTGATCGACTGATCACCATCGACTTCCGGGACCATTCTTTCCATCCGCGCAAACAGTGTCTGAGGGTTTCCTGCAAAGTTATTTAGATCATCGCGGACCTTTTCAAACTGCTTCAAAGTGACTTCTGGTGATGGCGGTGTCGGTGCAACGAATTTCACTGCAGCTGCATCGCCTACCCTGGTGAGTGAATTGACTGCACCTCGGATCATCTTCTCGGACTTGCCGGCCATGTTGAGCATCTCACCATAGTCAGTGATCCGGCTCATGGTCCTGGCAAGCAGCAGCTCGCCGGAATCCCTTAGATATTTTCTGGCCATTGCAGTTCCGGCAAAGGTGGCTGCACCAATTAATCCGCCGGTCACCAAACTATCCGCCGCTGCCATGGCGCCACCTCCAAGTCCACCGCCAATAATAAAGCTGGTCAACGGTAGTCTATTGTTAACGGCTTCCCGCGCAGCTGCTCCGGATGCAATGTCTCTGATCTGCTTTAATGATGCATAGATTGCCTTTGCCTCGATGAATTCCGCATAGGTATTTTTTGGAAGTGTGGTGACCTGGGAAAGGCGCCCGGCAATAGCATCGAGGGCATTTTCAGATTCCTCCCGGATGATGCTGGCCATGGCGTTGAAATAATCATAGTCCTCTGGGTTCCGTTTATAGTTTGCCAGGTTCTTCTGATACCAGGTTTTCAGTTCTTCAGACTCCCGGAAGGAAAGCTGCCGGCCTGCTTTAAAATGCTTCCAAAATGGATTCGTATTTTTGTAAGCAATATCACGGAATGCCTCGATGCTGGCTTCCGCTCTTCCGATCTTTGCTAAAATTTGAGGTTCATCCACCATCCCTTTTCCAAGTGCCTGGGGATTGTCGATGATCTCCCTGGTCATCCGTTCTGCAATTGATTCCGGATCAAACCGGATGTCATTTAAAGGAACGCCTGCTTTTTTGGCTGCACCTTCCACGCGGGTGATGATGTCATCAAGTTTGCTGCCGTATTCTGGAAGCAGCACATTGTCCAGTTCCTTCACCAGATCATCTGCATCCTCACCGAGGTTTTGCAGCACACCCTTTTTGTCGAATTCCTTGATGCGTCTTCCTAGTTCATAAACTGCATCTGGATATTTTCCTTTTTGGGTGACTTTATTCCAATCTGGTTTCAATCCACCAAGTGCGCGGAAATATGCTTTGTTGGTTTCCTTGGTGAATGCACTCTTTCCGGAAGACAAAACTTTGGACACGGCCCCTACCAGACCCCCTGCCACTCCACCAAACCCGGCGCCTGCATAAATATGGTCTGCAAGCAGTGGGCGTTTCTCCGGATCATCTAGGATTTGGCTGCTGGTGGCATACATTCCACCCACGACAGCACCCTCCGCAGCTCCACCAGTTGCACCGGTCAAAACTCTTTCTGCTAATCCTCCGGCTTTTAAAGCAGCTTTCTTTCCAAGATAATGCGCGGCCAGGGCGCCACCTTTTGCTGCTGCTCGGCCAAGTGCTGATGTAACCCCAAACGGTGTGATTAAAGAACCAACTTCGCCAAGAGTGGTGGCGATTGGGTTGAGATCCCGATGCATCTTGATTTCTTCTTCAGTGAATCCTGCACCCTGGAGAAGCAGATCTGATGCCCCGAATGTCAACCCGCGTGCAGCACCCAGCGCGGTGGATGTGAGTGGGGAATCCTCGACATCCGCTTTCATATCCTCATGCTCCACCAATTCGGTGGGCGCATATCGATAACCTTCCTGGAGTGCTAGATGTGCTTCCTCGGCAGGTACGTTATAAAGCTGCCCATCTGGATGCACCAGGACCACTTCCTTTCCTTTGATGAAGGAATAATTCCCGGAAGAAATTAGATCCTCGACACGTTCATCGGCCACCGTAACGCCGGCGCCGAGTCGGTAGTCAAAAAGCCTGGCCATTATTTATTTCTAACTGTTCCGCGTGCTTCTATAACTCCGGGATCGGTTTTTTGATTTTCTACACCAGTAGTCCCGCCAAGAGTTGAGAAACCGCCAGCATCTCGGAGCGCAAGGCGTTTGTCTTCCATGATACCCATAAAATTTTTCATCCGGGTTTCCGTTATCCCCAATGCAACATTCATCCGGTTGGCATCACCTATAATTTGATCCAGCAAGGCTTCCTCGTTTTTGGTCAATGCTGCACCAAACTGAAAAAGCTTCTTTGCCGCATACAGTTTTATTTCAGTCACCCTCTGGACCAAATCACTTCTTGCCGCTGAAAGTGCTTCTGGTGAAAGTGCGCCTGCTTTATCCTTTTGAATAATATCTTTGACTGAATCATATGCCCTGCTGACTCCCCAATAGACGCGATTGAAATCAACAACTTCTTTCATAACTTTATCCCTGGCAGCTCCAACCAACATTGAAACACCTATCTCACCTGGATTGGTTCCCATATTTGGAGCAATGCCTTTGCGTTCCTCTGCTGTCATTTTTGCTCGCACTGTACTCTGGGCAATGATTACATCCTTTAATATCTTTGCGACGGCAATTTGATTT
>Ga0208553_1000111_pt1 | contig 34320 bp, 48 predicted proteins | sample 6_EtaG_FD_184079 | JGI IMG/M metagenome (GOLD analysis project Ga0208553, IMG submission 184079) | Marine viral communities from the Subarctic Pacific Ocean - 6_ETSP_OMZ_AT15160 metaG (SPAdes) (version 2) | ecosystem: Environmental > Aquatic > Marine > Oceanic | place: Pacific Ocean | collected...
TTCGAGTCGATCGCAGCGGCCAAATCCGCTATCTTCGAGTACATCGAAATCTTTTATAACCGAAAGAGAAGGCACTCCACTTTGGGCTATCTCAGCCCGGTGGAATACGAGCGCAGATGCGCATAACCGAGTGTCTATTTTTCGTGGGTAGGACCAATTTTGGAAGCATCATGCGGTAATCCCCCCGATAAAGAGCGGTGATCAGAAGTAGAATTTTCCGTAAGCTACACGCAGGGAGATTCTGCATGAAAAAATCACGTTTTTCCGATAGCCAGATCAGGCGATCTTGAAGCAAGCCGAGAGCGGTGTGCCCGTTCCGGAGCTATGCCGCGGGCACGGCATGAGCAGTGCCAGTTTTTATAAGTGGCGAGCCAAATTTGGCGGCATGGATACCTCCATGATCAAGCGTATGAAAGAGCTTGAGGATGAGAACCGGCGGCTGAAGAAGATGTATGCCGAAGAACGGCTCAAAGCTGAGTTGCGCAAGGAAGCTCTTGAGGGAAAGTGGTAAAGCCATCTCTCCGCCGCGAGATGGCGCACAAAGCCGTTGCCGCTGCTCGTTGTAGCATTCGCCAAGCCTGCGAGGTCTTCAGTGTCAGTGAGTCCTGCTATCGCTACCGGGCTAAGCTCAGCAGTGAAAATGCCGAGATCGCGGATCTGTTGGTGCGCTTAACCCATAATCAGCGAAACTGGGGCTTTGGCTTGTGTTTTCTGTATCTGCGCAACGTGAAGGGTTACCCCTGGAACCACAAACGTGTTTATCGGATCTACCGGGAACTGGAGCTGAACCTACGCATCAAGCCTCGTAAACGGCTGGTACGTGAGAAACCCGAGCCATTGGCGGTGCCTACGGCCATCAACATCAGTTGGTCCATGGACTTCATGCATGACCAGTTAGAGGATGGGCGCAGTTACCGGCTGTTCAATGTGATTGACGATTACAGCCGGGAAGGTCTTGGCATTGAGGTAGACCTGTCACTGCCCTCTGAGCGTGTTATCCGGGCCCTGGATCAGATCATCGAGTGGCGGGGAAAGCCCATGCAAATTCGCTGCGACAATGGCCCAGAATACATCAGTGCCACCTTGGCCGCCTGGGCTAAGAGGCTCGATATTACACTGGTCTTTATTCAGCCCGGCAACCCGCAGCAGAATGCGTATATCGAGCGTTACAACCGCACCGTGCGTTATGACTGGCTGGCCCAATACCTATTCCACTCGATTGAAGAGGTTCAGGAATATGCAACGCAGTGGCTATGGACCTACAATAATGAACGGCCCAACATGGCCCTCGGAGGCATTACCCCACAACAGAAGTTGGCCATGGTGGCCTGATCTCTACTTTTGATGCCCTCTTAAAACAATGGAATGGACGCTCCCACCCGTACCGGCATCAAATGTGCGAAAGTGGCATGGTTTGCTGACTGGCGAACCAGCCAAGACCAAAGACCACGACGATCACTATCGCCATCAGGGCAATGCGCATTGATACTTTCTCGTTTAAAGCTTATGACCGCGCGTTCGTGGCCTGTGGCCTCGTGTGAACGTGCGAACGAATCGAAAAGGCTCGAATCAGGCTTTTGAGGCGTTGGGGGGAGGTGTCAGAGTGTCGAGGATGATGCTGAGGTAGCTATCGTGGAGATGAAAGGGCGTCAGGCTGGTAACCGGTTGTGTCGGCGCCCCTGCTTTTTCAGGAACCAGTCCAAATAACATGGCACTGCAGTTACCTAAACTGGCGGCAAGAGTGCAGTCCGCCGAGGCCATGTCACCACAGGCCATATCCTGTTCGGAATGCTCAGAAAGTTCACGTAAACCGTCGTCGCAGCAAGCCATCATCGCCATTTGGTCGGCTCGGGAGTGAGCGTCCGTTGGTTCTGTAGTGAATTGCCCGAACGCCAGCACTGGCTGCATCGCCATGATCAGCAACAGCAGGTTAATAACGGCTTTGTGAATCATCGAGCGTGGCAAATAGAGTGACTCAGATTATTGATTTTACGGAAATTTTCGAGATGGTAAGATGCACCCATCACAAAGGTCAACCGATTAATTGTCCGGATTGGCATTAGCTCCATTGCTCTATTAACTCTTGGACAGAACGACCATTGGGGGCACCATCAGGCATCTGTTGCCATACCTCAATTGCAGCGTTCATATCGTCACGAAGTCGCTTGAGCTCATTTAATTCCTGCTCCAGCCAGGAAAGACGGTCTGTAAATAGTGCCTTCAGATCGCCACTGAGCAAGCCATCTTCCATGGCTTGACTCAGAATGACTTTAATTTCATACAGGCTCAAACCCAGCTTATTAGCCATACGAATAAAACGTAAACGGCACAGGTCTTCCGAACCATACACATAGTAGCCATTTCTGGGATTTTGTCGTGGCCGGAGTAACCCTTCGCGATTATAAAAACGAACGATGTCCGGGGTGACTTCCGCCAATCTCGCAATTTCTTTGACTTTCATCGTCTCCACATCGCTCTCATGAAAAAATCCGGCACACCACGTGAGTACACCCCAGCATGATTATTTTGACTCGTGCTCAATCACCACAAAGAACAAACGATCGGTAAATCGAATCTGATCTCCGTCAAACTGACCATCGACTTCCAGAATACCCTGCTCAATTTCACCAGAAGTAAAACCTGCCAGACTTGACATAAACCGGGCCCGGAGCATTGTGTACCAGCGTTCCTTCGGGATTTCGACGTAATATGTTTCTGTGTTTGTCACAGTGTTAAGGCCGGGGGCAGAGATTTCTTCGAGGAGAATGTCAAGCTCTGGCTGACTTTCTGAGAAGGCCGTTATCCCCCGCGTAAAAAGGGGGAACTCGGGAAAACTGGGCCGAGTCACCACCAAAACACGACCGTCTGGCATTAAACTTGAGCGTATTTTTGTCCAGAAACTCTGACGATTCCGAATGTGATGGATCGATTCCTTGATAAGAATCCGGTCCAGTTGCACCTGCCTCTGGACAAATTTTTCAGCAGTCTCACAGTATGTTCGTAAGCCTCCGTACTGTTCTGCGTTCAAAAGCATGGCATCGGAAGGATCCACGCATATGGCGTCAGATTCATGCGGTACGCACTGCTTTAGAAGATGAGAAATATGCCGGTCCCCGCTCCCAGGTCCGCGAACCTGCTGCCAGGATGCATTCTCAGATGCCCAAGAGCCTTTCTCAGCATCCAGTTCCTGTAGCCATCGGTCAAAAGCCAAAGATCATCATAGTCCCGGGAAATTCTCGAAAACGCCGTCATTACTACCCCACATCGATGAAACCACTCTCAACGTTCTGATTTACTTCCTGTGCCTGTTCAGCCTTGTGTCAGACATAAAAGACGATGAAAACATCCTCTTCTTTTGCCTGTTCGGTGGGCTTATTACAGGCCATCTTGGTCCATCAGTACGCTCGCGGAACTACTTAATATCTATCGTCAAAGGAGCTTATCTTTGAAGCCTACTTTAAGGTCAAGAAATTAAACGTCGCACCTAATGTGCCGTGCATGGAGCGCGAGTAATCTCGACAGTTGGCATAATCTAAATATATTCTTTGAGGCCCCACCAATTAGTTGACGACAGCACTTGACCTTAAAGTAGACTTCAACGATAGCCTCACTTCGGTCGGCAAGATAAAGAAGACAGGAAGCGTCAAATCGTTTGTGGAAGGCGTTCCCAAAAGACAATCTTATCGCAGAAAAATCACAGACTTTTTAGCTGGCCAAATATTCGCATCTAAACCTCAAGATAGATTCAGAAGTTGGTGAATTAATTAAGCTCTCAATCAAACTCAAGGTGAAATAATGAAGAAACTTTTTATATTAGCGACAGTGGTTACTCTTTCAACGTCCGTACTCGCGGACAACATGTCAGATAATAAGGATATGAAGGCCATGCACCACCAAATGACGAGCAAACAGTCCATTGAAAACATTCTTCAGAATGAAGATATGCAGCGCTTGCACAAAAACATGACGCTTTATGCAATGTCCGAGGTAGGCATGGAGGCTCGCCGACAGATGATCAGTACCGAAGAGGGCCAGGCGTACCATAAGGCTATGGAAAATGGTCAAAAAAATACCGCAAGGTAATCCCTGCGGCAAAGCTGACTCGTGGAGACACAAGCGCCGACTGGCTCAAAAGTTGAGCCGACGGCGCCCTGACCAAGAGTAACTAAACCACACAAACCTGAAACCGACCTGAATTACTGAACCGGTTTTATGGAAAAGCAGGAGAACATTATGAAAAAAGTAATTATCGCCACAGCAATTACGGCTTTATTCTCTACTATGGCCACTGCCAATTCCGGTTTGGCAGATCGTATAAATGAAGCACGCAGTTACCCTAACAAAACAGTCAGTACCAAAAGCGCGAAAATGAGCTGCATTGAAGAGAAACAGCCCCACAAGGATATGAGTGAATCTTAGATTGGCCAAGGTAATTTACAGAAAATGATCCAGATAGTCATGCCTCGACGTCATACTCATTATTGATACGATGCCAGAGTGATTAAATTAAATAAATAGCCAACCACCTATTAATAATTGTGTCTGGCTATTTATTGCACATCTAGCATAGAATAAACTCTCCCCTAAACTTCCATCACCGCTCTTTCATTTGGCTCTAAAGGTCAACCATCGAAGATACATCTATTTGACAACCAATGACGTTAATAATGGACATAAAACTCATTGGACCAAAGATAGTACTTCGGTGACTATCCATGAAAACACGGGCTCAGCCCGTCGGTTAAGACTTCCCGGTCCGGCCCAAACCTGAGCGGGACTTGCCGATGAGTTTTGCAAGCCGGCCCACTCGCGGAATAAACCTTGGCACATCCTGCTGATAGGTTCGGTACTCCTCACCAAACTGCTCAATCACCTGTCGCTCTTCATTGCGTGCGAGCAGGCTGTAGGCAAGGACGACGATGGGGAACAGACCAACGGAGAACAGCGTCGGCCAGTGCACGATGCCTTCTCCGAACAGGATAAGAAAAAGACCTGTATACTGCGGGTGTCTCACCAAACCATAGAGTCCATCCGTTGCGAGCCGGTTCTGCTGAAGCGCACGGTGAAGTTCTCGCCATCCCTGAAGGAAAAGACCGATGCCGACCACCACCAGACCATAGCCGAGCAGCATCGAGATAAGCATTCCCATCTCGCCGATACCGAGCAGAGACGACCAGAGATTCGCGCTGAGCTCACTACCGTCCAAGTCAAAGAACCGAACCAGCAAATATACCGTGAGAGGGAAACCATACATCTCTGCGTACAACGCGATAATAAACGCCTGCACCACCCCGGCGCTCCCCCACTCGCGCCATGTTTTGGGAGCAAGCCAACGGTACATAACCCAGGAGATCAACACGATCATGATCGCAGCTATACCCCACGCTCCGGAATGCGCCATTTTCTCAGTCATGCTGAAGCTCTCTCCGTGCGTCAACGAATGATCAAGGCTAGCCTTTATCGGGCTTCCGCAACCTTTGCGTTATCGATTGGTTTGCGTCTCGACCACGCAATTAGTGCAAAACCTCCAAGGATCATGGGCAACGTTAACAACTGTCCCATGGTCATCCAGCCAAAGGCGATAAATCCCAGTTGCGGATCGGGAAGGCGAACGAACTCGACAGAAAAGCGGAATACCCCGTAAAGCAACAGGAACAGGCCGGACGTTGCTCCTTTCTGGCGAGGATGGCTTGAGAACCACCACAACACGGCAAACAGCGCGACACCTTCCAATGCAAACTCATAAAGTGACGACGGGTGGCGTGGCGCCGCTCCCATATTGGGGAACACCACGGCCCAAGGGACATCGCTGACCCGCCCCGGAAGCTCGTGATTGATAAAATTGCCAAGGCGCCCTGCCCCCAGCCCAATCGGCACCAGCGGTGCGATAAAGTCCGTAAGTTGGAAAAAACGCAGATTTTGTTTGCGGGCAAAAACCAGGGCGGCGACCAATACTCCGGCAAAGCCTCCGTGAAAACTCATGCCGCCTTCCCAGATTTTGAATAACCAGAACGGGTTGTCCGCCAGCTTGTCGAAGCCGTAAAACAGCGCATACCCCAGGCGCCCGCCCAGTATGACGCCTATCACGCAGTAGAAAATCAGCGTTTCGACTGCTTCGGTGCTCAACCCCAATCGATGAGCCCGGTGACGTCCCAACCACCAGGCTGCCAGAAAGCCAACAAGGTACATCAGGCCATACCAATGGATTTGCAATGGGCCCAATGAAATCGCTATCGGATCGATTTTTGGATAGTTAAGCATTGGTTCTCAGATTCCTATTCATAAAAATGGATCTTTGTCGAGTATTCGGTCTACCTTCGCAAGCACCTCGTCATGCAATATCCGGTCGGCGAGTTTCTCACTTTTTACTGAATACATACGCTTCACCATAATCATTTTGTCTTGTGCTGAATCACCACAAAGAACACACGATCAGTGAAACGAATTTGGTCTCCATCAAGCTGGCCATCGACTTCCAGAATGCCCTGCTCAATTTCATCGGAAGTGAAGCTTGTCAGGCTTGACATAAATCGGGCCCGAAGCATTGTATACCAGCGCTCCTTCGGGATTTCGACGTAGTACTCCTCCGTGTTTGCTACAGATCTAAGGCCAGAGGCAGAGATTTCACTTAGAAGAACTTCGAGTTCCGGCTGACTCTCTGAAAAAGCAGTCATCGCCCGCTTGAAAAGAGGAAACCCGGGTAGGCTTGGCCGAGTCACCACCAAGATACGGCCATTGGAGGTTAAACCGGAGCTTATTTTTTTCCAGAAACTCTGACGATTCCGGATGTGATGGATCGATTCCTTGATAAGGATCCGGTTCAGCGGCATCTGCCTTTGGGCAAATACTTCAGCAGACTCACAATATGTCTGGAGACCTCTGTATTGTCCGGCGTTCAAGAGCATGGCTTCGGAGGGATCCACGCATATAGCGTCAGATTCAAGCGGTACACCCTCCTTTAGAAGGTGCGTGAATAAACCGGATCCACCTCCCAGGTCTGCGAACTTACTGTCTGTGTGAATTTTCAAATGCTCAAGAATCTTTTTCAGCATCCAGTCTCGGTAGCCTTCTGTCAAAAGCCATAGATCATCATATTCCCGGGATATCCTCGAAAAAGCCGTCGTCATTGTCTCTCTCCAATGAAGCTATTCTCCGTTGCCCCCAGGCAAGCCCAATGGATCTGGACCGTGCTTGTTGAGACGGCTGCGGAATCGATTTGAGGACACAGAAGCACTGACTTCGGCGCTTCCGCGAGGCGTGCGCCCGGGTTTTAATCAGCAGCACGTGAGGCTCAGTTGGCGGATTCTGTATTATTTCCGACCTGGTTGACGCGTAACGCGCAGATACGGCGTCTGCTCATCCCATCCATCAGGAAACCGCTCTTTGGCTTCTTCATAGGAAAGCGACGGAACGATGATCACATCATCTCCGTTTTTCCAGTCAACCGGCGTGGCAACTTTGTGGTTGTCAGTCAGTTGAAGTGAGTCAATAACTCGCATGATTTCGTCAACGTTGCGGCCCGTGCTGGGTGGATAAGTCAATGTCAGACGTATTTTTTTGGCAGAGTCGATAATGAAAACCGTGCGAACGGTTAACTTGGGATCGGCTTTCGGATGGATCATGCCGTAAAGATTCGCGACCACCCGATCCTTGTCTGCAAGGAGGGGGTAGTTAAGCCCTGTACCCTGAGTACTCTCGATGTCTTTTGCCCAGTTATTATGGGAGTCAAGTGGGTCGACGGATACACCGATCAGCTTGACGCCGCGCTTGGCGAATTCGCCCTTGCGCTTGGCAAAGGCACCCAGCTCAGTGGTACAGACCGGTGTGTAGTCGGCGGGATGTGAAAATAAGACGGCCCAACTGTCGCCAAGCCATTCATGAAAATGAATGTTTCCTTCGGTGGATTGTACGGTGAAATCGGGTGCGGTTTCTCCAAGTTGCAATGTCATCAGCTCTATCTCCTTTGCTTTCGATGTCGTTCAAGGTTCAGTAAAATTGATATCTTTAAAATCAGCGGATCGTTTGTTTTCCCATCCAGACAATGAGCGTGCTGCATGAGAAATACGTCATTTTGTCTTGCCATCGCTGCTGTCTCGTGAAGCGGCAGCGAGCTGACGCCATCGGCCCCACTGGGGGATGAACATCGGCACCTGTCGCTGATAGGCGCGATATTCCTCACCAAACTGCTTCAGCACCTGCTGTTCCTCACGTCGTGCCAGCCATGTGTAGACAAGTACGATCACTGGAAACAGACCGACCGAGAACAGCGTTGGCCAATGCACCACGCCTTCGCCGAACAGGGCGATGAACAGTCCCGTGTACTGTGGATGCCGCACATACGCATACAACCCGTCTGTCACCAGACGGTTCTCCCCTCGTGCCTTGTGGACCTGACGCCATCCCCTAATAAAGAGCCCGATCCCGACGAACGCGAGCGCATAACCGAGCAGCATTGAGATCAACATGCCGGTTTCGCCCAGCCCGACCAGGGTCGACCATAGGCTGGCGCTGACATACTCACTGTCCAGGCCGAAAAAACGCACCAACAGATAGATGGTGAGCGGAAAGCCATACATTTCTGCATAAAGCGCGATGATAAAGGCCTGCACCACCCCGGCGCCGGCCCACTCCCGCCAGTTCTTTGGCGCGAAATAACGATAGAAGAACCAGGACACCAAAACGATAACGATCAGTGCGATGCCCCAGGCCCCAGAGTGGTTAAACAATTCATTCATACCTTGATTTACCTTTATGGCGACCGATTATCGGCATCGATGGGGTCGTCTGATCGTTTCAAGTATCGTTCTGGCTCGCCTCGCGCTGATACGCTTTCTGGTCATCTGCTCAGAGGGTTTTCAGGTACTCAATCACATCTTCAATCTCTTCGTCCGAAAGCTTATCCACGAGTGCCTGCATGGTCAGGGGTTTTTTTTATTGTTACCTCTTGGGTTCAAGTAATAAGTGCAGCAACCCGGCTACTTGGGATAAACGATACCCTTAATGTCAACTTTAAGGTCAAGACTTTTGTTGAGGACTTTCATTAAGTTTGGGTTACGTTCAATCTGAAATCTCGACGATGGTACGAGTGATAAAATCAACCATGGCCGGGCGGTCCCATTCCGTAGCTCCGACCAGGCGGCCGATCTCACGGCCTTCGCGATCAAGGAGCAACGTTGTTGGAGCGCCCTCTATACCAAGAGTTGAAGCAGCCAGTGTAGACGGATCGATATACATGAGCAGATGCTTGATACTGGTTTCCCGATAGAATTTCTCAACAGCACCGCGCCCCGCATGGTCAATCGACAGAGCGACCACTTCGAATTGCTCGCCCCCCCAGCTGAGCCTGAAGTGAATCCAGCGTCGGCATTTCTTCACGACAGGGCGCACACCAGGTCGCCCAAATATTGAGCAACACCACTTTGCCGTGCAAATCTGCCAGCGTTAAAGGCTTGCCTTTTTTGTCTTCAAATGCGAGCTCGGGCAGATTTCGGGGTGTTTCCCAGATCAGAAAATCCTGGGGACCGACCGAACCTGGAACTTCCCCCGCAGTCGAAACGGAGGGGTTTAATGAAATAGCAAAAGCGAGCATTGCCGCCGGTACTCAGGCTACAGGTGTAGGTTGCTACCCACAGGGACTACTTACACTGCATCAGGCCTTCAATACGCGTGTGCAGTCGGCTCCAGAAACCATCATCGGCTGCGGCATTGGGGCCTATGGCGATGGCCTTGAGATAGGTCACCAGATGTTCAGGCTGGAATTTTAAACCGTGAAAACGGGCACGCATCCGTCCCTCTGGATCGATCACATGAGTGACTACACCATGTACCTGGACTCCGTCACCCGTGTCCGTGAATCGAACGCCGTACGCTTGGGCAAGTTCCGAAGTCAATCCTGGCGGTTCAGCCCTGGTTCGATAAAGAAAGTGCCAATTGCCGGGTTTGAGATCGAAATTCTTGCCGTAGGCGCGCATGTTTTCCCAGGTCCCAGCGACGTCTTCACGATCGGTGGCAATCGTGATGAAGACCACCTCTTCGCTCAGCCCTTCGTCTTTTTCCCCGGTCTGCAACTGCCGGATCAGGTTCATGTGCAAAGGACAAGCCTCAGTGCAGCGCGTGTAGAGAAAATCGAGCACAACGGTTTTGCCTTTTAAATCCGCCAGGGAGCCGATATTACCGTCGCTTTCGGTCAGCTTAAACAGAGGGGCCGGTTGGTCGACAAACTGGGCATAACGTTCTTTTTCATTTAACGACGCTTCGACATCCTCCATGGAGTGGGCATAAGCCTTGAGGCTCGCCCGGGGCGGCCATGGGAATCAGGAACTCCATGGACGCCGGGTTGGCGTTCACGTGCCAGCCCGGTTCAATGTCCAGTGCCAAAACGATTTCACCGGCATCCGCTGTCAGTGTTTTACTATCTCCAACAATTTTCTGGCGCACCTTATCGGAAGAATCTGCCAGCCCCGAACGGGCAATGGGTGCTGGAGCTTCAGAACTGGTGCGCTCCGTCTGGGTGAGACTGGCAATATTTACGGAATTGTTATCGATCAAAACGAATGCGGCCGCGCCCGCGATCAGTAAAACCGCTACGCCAGCCAGCCACACTTTGGGTCGGGTCACCGTGCTTCATCCCTGGTATCTAAGGTTGTGAGTTTTCGGTGCGGCTGATTGCTTCAACCAGGCTGTCGGTGTCAAAGAGCCCGGTGAAACGGGCGATGTGACCGCTGGCTACCGGCCTCCCGCAGGATGGTCCGGACCTTGATGGGAATCGCGGGCAGAACGCAGGGGGTCAGTTGAGTAGCAAGCCTGCCACAATCGCCATCATAATCTGGCAGCGATAAGTAAAGAAGGAAGCTGATCCATTACTCAGCGGTTCCCCGCGCCCTTGCCAAACAGAATGTCATAACAGGTAGGCTCCCATCTTTATGGGTTAGGTAGTAGCAAACGGCTTGCACTATCCAAAGAGTCTGGATCCGGTTTTTACTGCTGGAACGCGTTCTTGCGCACCCCGCATCGGGCCAAAAGCAGTTTCGCAATAATCGGCAACAGGGTAATGCCGCTGACGAGAATCAGGATTATCGTCACCAGTCCGGACTCAGTTGCCATTAGCAATCCGCCAAATGCTGTAATCAAATAGGCCGCCGGAATAACACCGGCCAAAGTTGCGACTACGAAGCGCCAGAAAGCGAGCGGCGTCAGACCCGCTGCGTAGCTGACCGCATCAAATGAGATAAAGGGCACCAGCCTTGATGCAAAAATAATTAACATCAAAGTACTCTGAGAGCGGTCCTTGCTTAGCCAGTTCAACACGGGGCGCACTCGACTCCAGCGATGTATAACGTCGTAACCCAGGGAACGGGCAATGGTGAAGGCTATCAGGGCGCCGGCCTCGGCCCCGACAACCACGAACACCGTCCCCCAGAAGGAACCATAAACCGCCCCGGCGACCATGGCGACCGGGGCGCTGGGGATCGGGCTCAGGACGATGGCCATGATCATCAGGCCGATGATGCCCACCGGTCCCCAATACCCCAGTTGATCGATCCATTCTCGTAACGCGATCTTGTTGGTCACTGTAGCCAGCACTCCAGTCTCCAGCATGATCCAGTAGATCGCCACCAGAGCAACCAGCAGAAGCAGAACGCCAACTACTTTTGCTTTTGCGTTCAACCTTAGCCCCGTATTTGCCTCTGGCTCCCGATGGATTTCATGCTCCCGAGTGGTATTCATAATCCCTCTGGTGTTCTTCTTCGTGCTTCCAGAATCATCTTTGGTTCCGGAAAACAGGTGCTTGACGAGGGCTGCGACGCCAAGCGCAAGGGCGACGATGAGCAAAAGGGATATCAAGCCCATTTCCGCCATTCCAAGCGTGCATGCCTCACTTGTCATCCTGTCAATCTCCTGTTTCTGTGTGCCAGGTCTCTTATGAGACGCTGGCTTGTGCTGCTCCGCTGTCGCTTACGTTGCTTGCCGCAGAGTCTCTGCTATCGGATTTAAACCGGCCAAGCCGGAGGGAGTTGGTCACCACAAATACGCTGGAAAGGCTCATGGCCCCAGCGGCCAGCATGGGATTGAGCAGATAGCCGGTAAACGGGAACAGAACACCCGCTGCCACCGGAATAAGTGCCAGGTTATACCCGTAGGCCCAGGCAAAATTGCCGAGGATCGTTCTGCGGGTGCGCCGTGAAAGCGCTGTCGCATCCACAATTCCCCGGAGGTCGCCGCGCATCAGAACCACATCGCCAGCCTCAATGGCAATATCAGTACCCGTTCCGATGGCGATACCCACATCGGCCTGGGCCAATGCCGGGGCATCGTTGATGCCGTCACCGACGAAAGCGACCCGTGCACCGTCTTCCTGCAGACGCTTTACCTCTGCTGCTTTCTGGTCTGGCAATACCTCCGCAAGCACCCGTTCAATACCCGCCTGCCGCGCGATGGCCTCGGCGGTAGCGCGATTGTCACCGGTGAGCATGGCCACACTCAGCCCTGCGGCCTTAAGCGCAGCAATCGCCTCCAACGAACCATCCTTAAGCGGATCGGCCACTGCAATCAACGCGGCGAGGCGGCCGTCGACGGCAACATAAAGCGGGCTTTTCGCCTTTTCGGCGAGTGACACCGCACTGTCGGCAACACTGGCCAAATCGATACGGAGGCGATGCATATAACGGTCCGCGCCCACATTGATCCGGTGGCCGGTAACCTGTGCCTGGATCCCGTAGCCCGGCTCTGCCTGGAATTCACTGACCGCTGGCAACGTGAGTCCCCGATCCCTGGCGCCCTTGACGATGGCTTCCCCAATGGGATGCTCGCTTTCGGTTTCTACAGCCGCGACCCAGGCCAACACCTCATCCTCGCGGCCCTCCACCAGAATGAAATCCGTCAGCTCGGGCCGGCCCCGGGTCAGGGTGCCGGTCTTGTCGAGGACGATGGTGTCCATTCGAGCCAGTGTCTCCAGGGCTGCCCCTTTGCGGAACAGCACGCCCATTTCGGCGCCCTTGCCGGTTCCGACCATAATGGCCGTCGGCGTGGCCAGCCCCATCGCGCAGGGACAGGCGATCAGCAGCACGCTGACCGTTGTGACGAAGGCAAAGGACAGTGCCGGAGCAGGCCCGAAGCTGAACCAGGTGATAAACGTCAGGATCGCAAGCAGGATCACAACAGGTACGAAAACCCCGGCGATCCTGTCGGCCAATTCCTGAATCGGAGGTTTATCGGCCTGAGCCGATTCCACCATGCTAATGATCTGCGCAAGAACGGTGTCCGCGCCCACCCGGGTCGCCCGAAACGTCAGTGAACCATTCTCGTTGATGGTTCCACCCACCAGTTCGGCGTCTTGCTGCTTGGCGACCGGCACCGGCTCGCCGCTGATCATGGACTCGTCCACGTAGGACTGTCCCTCTTCCACCACGCCATCAACAGGAACGCGTTCGCCCGGGCGGACCTGGATACGGTCGCCAGGCACTACCGCTTCAATCGGAACCTCAACGGCTTCCCCGTCCCGAATGACACGGGCGGTCTTGGCCTGCAGTTGCAGAAGCTTTTTGATCGCCTCCGACGTCCGGCCTTTGGCAATGTGCTCGAAGTAGCGCCCCAGTAGAATGAGCGTCACAATAACCGCCGCCGCCTCGAAATAACTCTCGGCCGTGCCGGCGGGGAAAAATCCGGGAACCAATAATGCTGCAACGGAATAGAAATAGGCGGCACTGGAGCCGATCATTACCAGGCTGTTCATGCCGGGGTTGGCATGGCGCAGCTCAGCGTAGCCGGACCGGAAGAACCGCGACCCGGCGTAAAACAGCACCGGCGTGGTAAGCAACCATTCAATAGCCATCCAGCCCCGATGAGACAAGACGCTCGCGTATAAAGCCTCAAGAGCAGGAATCATCTTACCCATCGCAATAAGAACCACCGGGATGGTCAATGTCGCAGCAAAGATCACTTTCCGGCGAAGGTCATTGCCCTCCTTGGCTTGAGCGCTGGCATCCGGCTCCCGAGGTTCATATCCGGCGTCCCGGATGGCCTGATGGATTCGCGGCAGCGACAGGGTGTCCGACAGGAACTCCACAAAGGCTTTCTCGGTGGTTAGATTGACACTGGCCTTGATCATACCGGGCTGCTTGTTCAATGCTTGTTCAATCCGAGACACACAGGAGCCACAGGTCATGCCGGTAACGGGAATTTCCGCAGACTTTATTCGCGGCTGGTAACCCGCATCCTGAATTGATTTGACCAGAGTACCTGGAGTGGCGGGCTGATCGAATGTCACAGTGGCTTTTTCAGTGGCCAGGTTGACCTGGGCTGCCGAGACACCGAGCTGAGTCGTGAGGCCCCGCTCAATGCGACCTACGCACGAAGCGCAGGACATTCCTTCAATACCAATCTCTATTTTTTGCATCCTGACTTTGCTCCTCCGCGCAACCAATCAAACATCTCGTGAATCGGTTGTTCCAACGATAAACGGGCGCCCTACCTTTCCTGGGCTATGGCCTCGACGATCGGGCAACCATCCATCGGCCCCTCTCCTGAACATTCCTCCAGCGTTTTCGACAAAACCGCCTCGATACGGGAAAGGCTCTGGATCTGGTGCCGGATCTTTTCCAGTTGCTCACTCGCAATGCGCTTAGCCTCTGCACGCTCGCCATTGGCATCCTGAAGCATCAGGAGTTCACGAATCTCGTCAAGAGTGAAGCCCCATTGTTTGGCATGGATGATGAACTGCAGCCTGGCGATCGCATCCTCGGGGTAACGGCGATAATTGGACTGGGTTCTCGCAGGCTCTGGCATGAGACTTTCCCGCTCGTAAAAGCGAATCGCATGACTGGCCACGCCGCTTTGGGCAGAGAGTTCGCCGATATTGAACGTTTTCATTCATTCACCTTTAGCTGAGTCATCAATAACTGTTTATAACCATAACCTTAAAGTGAACTTTAAGGTCAAGGGATTTTTGAGCGACTCGTCATTGCAAAATCCGAACAGGTGCTCAAGACTCATTCGACACGCTTTTTATTTCATGAACGGCTAAGAACCCGGAGACACTGCGATGAAGATTTTTGAGAAGCTGTTTATTTTAATGATGGGGCTTGTCCTGCCAATCTTCGCTCTTGCTGAGGGGCCCGGGCGCATGGGAGAGGGCATGATGAGTGGCAACATGATGCAGAGCATGGGCGGTATGGGGATATTCATGATGATTATCATGATTCTTCTGGTCGTGCTTCTGATTCTTGCGATTCTGTCGCTGATCAAATACCTGAGAAACAAGTGATGAGTGTGAAAAGAGTCCACCGGCGCACAGTCCTTCAGGCCATGGCGGGTACTGGATTTCTTCTCACGCTGTCGCCGGGGTTCCTGCTTACGGGCTGTGATGGTGGAGTAAGAGCGACTGAATCGGGAACGCTCGGCCTTGATTCCGAAGAATACGATGTTGAACTAAACCTCTATGCCACACCCGGCTCGGTGTCCATACTTCCAGGCACGCCCAGCGAGGTGTGGCGCTACAGGGCGGAATTGCTCAAAGGCCCGGAAAGCACCGTCTCCGAAAACCCAGACAGCTATCTGGGTCCAACGATTCGGCTGCGCCGAGGGCAAACAGTGAAAATCCATATTCACAATGAGCTCCCGGAAGACACCACTGTGCATTGGCACGGGCTTCATGTGCCGTCCGACGTAGACGGGCAACCAAGGCTGCCGATCCGCCCAGGCGAAAAGATGACCGTTGGCTTCGAGGTGTTGGACCGCGCGGGCCTGTTCTGGTACCACTCCCATGCTCACGGCGATAAGGGCGGGCGCGTGGGGTTCCAGAGTTACGCGGGGCTTGTTGGACTCTTGATCGTTGAAGACGACGAAGAGTTAGGGCTCGGACTGCCGGCCGGTAAGAATGAACTGTTGTTGGTGCTCCAGGATCGGACCTTCGCAGGTGCCAACGAATTGGTATACCTCGACGGAGGCATGGGTGCCATGATGGATCGCATGCGCGGTTTTCTGGGGGATCGAATATTGGTCAACGGAGCTCCCCCGACCACACGCAAAGTCGTCACCCGCCCATACAGAATTCGAGTTCTCAACGGCTCCAATGCCCGCATCTACAAACTGGCTTGGAGTGACGGGCGCCCCGTCACGGTTATCGGAGCCGACGGCGGTCTTCTTCAAAAACCGGAAGACAAACCCTATGCGGTTCTGGCTCCGGCTCAGCGACTTGATATCTGGTTAGATCTTTCAGACTCCCGACCTGGCAGTACATTGGAGCTTATCAGTGACAGCTATGAAGCCGGAATGATGAGTGGCGGGATGATGGGCGGCATGGGGATGATGGGTAACGCCACCCTGCCCGCCGGTGGCCATTTCACCCTGATGACACTGAAGGTGACCGACTCGACTAACATCACTGAGCCGCTTCCGACGGAGCTTGCCCGGGCACGCAAGAAAATACCCGTTACCGATGCCACACCGGTCAGGCAGTTTGAGTTAAGCCACGCGATGATGCGGGGTTTTGCCATCAATGGTCGGCGCTTTGCCGGAACCACGGTTGCAGATGGCGAAAAAGTCCGCCTGGGGGACACGGAAATCTGGGAATTCCGGAACAACACACCAATGCCCCACCCCATGCACGTTCACGGCTTGCAGTTCAACGTTATCAGGCGTGAGACAAGAGGCAACAGCCGTGGCTGGAACGGCCTAACCCAGGGTCTGGTGGACAGCGGTTGGCACGATACGGTCCTTGTAATGCCGGGTGAAGCCGTTCAGCTGGCGATGACCTTCGAGCGTTTCGATGGCCTCTACATCTACCACTGTCACAACATGGAGCATGAAGACAATGGGATGATGCGTTATTTTCAGGTGCAAAGCTAAGCGTCATGATTCCCTCGACAATCATCGCGCGCATTCAGCTTCAGAATGTTCTCGTTGAGTGGGCAGCATCCGAAATCTCCGGCTGAGGCGTTATTGACTGAGCGTCACCGGCCTCGCTCGTCTGCTCAATCGCAGTCACCGAGCTAGATTTGTCCTTACATTTCATCATGCACAACCCAAGACCACACATGATCAGACACGGCAGAAGGCTGATCAGTATGGGAGCAAGTCCAAACAACACCAATTGTTCCCAACCAAATGTGAGCCCAGCGATGACTCCGATAGCGCCAAACAACCACCAACGCCGTGGCCCGGCCAGCAAACTCACCAGTCGTCCCCGGCCAGCATCCGAATTCATCTTGCCCTTATCTCCGCTGCTCGTTTTGTTACAGCAACTCATTATCGCCCCTCATTTTTACCGTGATTGTTGTTGATCGCTCACATCCACCGCTGACGCGCTACACAGCCTTGCAGTTGAGCATTTCGGAAAACTTAACGTTAAAGCAAAGTTTAAGGTCAAACGTTTTATCAGAAACGCCAGAATGAATTTGCCTCACTAATTCAGACACCGAAGTAGTCGTGTTATTAAAATAAAAAACTGCTAGGATTTGGTGAACTCAAAGACGAGCTGTGTGTCACAGCCTCGAACCTTCACTGCTTGGTGCTTGAGATCAGGATGACTGCAACGACCCGCCAATTCATTTCTGCGCTGCTATCACTGCTTATGGTGATAAGCGGGCCGGCGTTGGCTATGGCCAACATAGCAGATAGCCAGGCGGGTGCTGAGATGACAGATTGTGGTTCCGTGATGATGACCCAGGCTAAAAACGCCAACTCCTCATCAGACACTGAAGCTAATTGTGCCTCAGTCCCAGATATGGTCTGCCCGAGCGCCAGCGGGTTGAGCAAATGTGGCGTCAACGTCAGCTTCGCTCTCTTACCTGAGAAATCCATAGGTTTAACCGATACCGGCTCCCAACCGGTATTGACCGCCCGCGCGGCCCTTTATCAGGATCCTTTCCTAGCCTCTACTACACCCCCTCCAGAACACCACTCCTGAGTTGTAACTTGTATTTTTGCCCATTGCGGCAAAGTCATTGACGTTATTTCTTACAACGATTTTGTAAAAAGATCCGTGCTTTCATTCGTCACGGGCCTTTAACTGGAGTGAATCAAATGCGCAATTCAAAGATCAAGCTCGCTATCACAACGATTTTTCTGGCTGGCACCATTAGCACCTTCTCCGTATTTGCCCACGAGGGCGAGGGCATGATGTCCTCGGACGGCATGCAGGGAATGGGCGGCATGATGGGAATGATGTCTGATATGTCGCCGGAAGATCGCAAAGCCATGACCGATGCCTGTATGAAAATGATGCAGAGCCAAGGCAGCGACCATATGGACAGCGGCAAGAAGGCCAAAGACGCCGAAGCCAGCTAAGCGTTCGGGCAACGCCCCGAACCGACACTCATTGCCCGGGGAAGCCAAAGCGATCCCGGGCCTTGTGCTGGCCCATGACCAAACCAATCGAGGGTTTACTATGAAGACCAAAAAGCTTGCCCTGTATACGGGTGTGGCCGCCATCGTTCTCGCCGCCGGCGGCGCCACTCTGGCGATGCAGGCTGATGAACCCACCGAATCATCGAACTCTATGGCCGCCGCTGACACATCTGGTCCGGCTATCACAATCTATAAGAGTCCCAGTTGCAGCTGCTGCCAGTCCTGGGCTGAACATCTTGATGCCAATGGCTTTGAGACCACCATTATAGAAACCGACAATCTTAACGAGATCAAGCAGCAATATGACGTGCCGCGTGAAATGGCTTCCTGCCACACCGCGTTGATCGGTGACGTGGTGATTGAGGGGCATGTGCCAGCAGATGATATTGTCGCTTACTTGGAAAACCCCCAGTTCAATACATTAGGGCTTTCAGTGCCCGGCATGGTACAGGGCAGCCCCGGCATGGAAACCGGCAAGAAGGAGGATTACCAGGTCATCGCCTTCCGTGCCAACGGCCAGCAAAGCGTGTTCCGCGAACACAACGATTATTGAGGCTGGACCCATGAGAACGATTGTTCATTCTACGACCAGGGCGGCCTGGAGGTTGTGCTTGCTCACGCTGGCAATTTTGCTGCCAGCGCTGGCTCAAGCCCAATCTGCAGACGACGCCCAACCAGTGACTTCTCTGACGATCAGCTCATCAGGCGCCCTCCTGGTGCTGCAGGGCAGTGACCTCTTTGCCATTGAAGGCGGAACTTTGACCGAGATCACGCTACCGGCAACCAACCAAGGGGCTCAACACACCTCCCTGGCCAGAGGTGCGGATGGAAGCATCTACGTGGCCGGCCCGGGTCTGGGCGTGTGGCGGTACGACAGTGCCGGTGAGAACTGGCAGCCCCTCAACGATACCTTGCCCGATCTCGGGGTCACTGCCATGGCCGCTCACGCCACACAACCCGGAACGCTCTACGCATACCTTGGGAAGGATGGCATGTTCCGGTCCAGGGACGGTGGCGCCAAGTGGGTTAGAGTGGACAGCGGTCCCCCGGAACCGGTGCTGGCATTCCTGCACTCGGACATGCCCGGCAGCATGGAAAGTGGCTGGCTATTTGCAGCTACTACCCGTGGTGTCTCAAGATCCATGGACTGTTTTTGCTTCTGGGGCGATGCGGGAGACCTGCGTGGCACCGTTTCCGCAATCGGCTATGACCCGGCTGCCCCGGAAAACGTTTACGCGGTGATCGAGGGCCAGCTTCATCACAGCGCGGATGGCGGTGAAACCTGGATAAGCCTGAAGACCCCCCAATCCGTAACAGCCCTTGCCTTCTCGCCGTCACAAGGACTTGTGGTGGGCACGGCAAACGGGAACCTGCTTGCCCGTGGTGGCGCTAACGAGTGGGCGCCTGTCCATGAATAAGTGGGTCTACTTGCTAGTCCTGGTCGCCGCGCCGGTCTTTGCCGACGCCTCGGGCGGGCCTGGGAGTTCGGAAAATGCACCGTCGGGAGTCGCCCAAGGCAGACAGATTTATGAGCAATACTGCGCTGCTTGCCATGGACGGCAGGGTGAAGGCGCTGCCAACTGGAAAAAACCGGATGAGAAGGGGGAAATTCCCCCGCCGCCTCATGATGAAACCAGCCACACCTGGCGCCACAGCGATGCCATGCTATTTAAGATGATTGCGGACGGGTGGCGACACCCGTTTAATAAATCCGATCGGTTGACGATGCCGGCCTTCGGGAAGCAGATGACCGCTCAGGAGATCCAGTCAGTCATTGATTACCTGAAAACGCTCTGGACCGAGGAACAACGGGATTACCAAAAGACAGAAAGCCAGTAGCCCTACCCGGAAAACCACCGATTTTGGAGTTCTTAAATGCCAGATCTTGCAACCTGGGGCATCCTGGCCGCATTTTTGGGCGGCCTGGTGTCCTTCTTTTCACCTTGCACACTGCCCCTCGTACCCGGCTACTTGTCCGTCGTTACCGGCGGAGCAGTGAATGAAACCTCCAATCGTCTGAAAGCATTGTGGCTGAGCTTTTGTTTTGTGCTCGGGTTCAGCGTGATTTTCGTCGCGCTGGGCGCAAGCGCCAGTCTCCTGGGGCAGTGGCTGATGGCCTACCGACGGGAAGCCAACATAGTTGCAGGGACACTGATTGTGCTGATGGGCCTGTTCATGCTTGGCTGGTGGAGCATGCCTTCGCTGCAACGGGATTGGCGCCTGGGGCAAACGCTGCAAGGTGGTCGCCCCACGGCAGCCTTTTTGCTGGGCGTGGCGTTCGCCGTCGGCTGGACGCCCTGCATCGGCCCCATACTCGGAGCCATACTAGCCCTAAGCTCCACCCACGCCAACGCCGAAACGGGCATGTTATATCTTGCGGTGTATTCGTTGGGCCTGGCACTGCCGTTCCTCGGAACAGCGCTGTTCATTGAGCACTTTCGGGAGCGAGTGCGCTGGCTCAGTCGTTGGAGCCGGCTGTTCAGAGCGCTGGCAGGCTTGGTGCTAATTTTCATGGGCGTGATGGTGTTAACCGGCCAGATGACCCGATTAACCCTCTGGATGATTGACCTGTTTCCGGCACTCGCTCGCCTAGGATGACCGACTTACTCTGTGGCCAATAGGCTTTATCAGAGGTTCCCTAAGTATACTGAGCTAACAGGCCAGGCGTTTTGTAGAAAGTTTTCCCAAATAGAAAATGGCCAGGGTTTACCCCTTTATTAACCTGAGGCACTGTCGTGACCGATACACTGCTTGCTAACGAATCACTCATCCGGCTCGGCTTTTTCCTCTCAGTGCTAACCGTAATGGCCGCATGGGAAGCGATTGCGGCACGCCACCCTCAGCGAATCAGCCGCCTGACCCGGTGGCCCAACAACCTATTGATTGTTGTGCTGGATACCCTGGCTGTGCGGCTGGTGTTTCCGTTAGCAGCAGTTGGTGCTGCCTACATGGCATCGAAAAACGGCTGGGGATTGCTGAATCTTGTCAGCTTGTAGGGCTGGCTGGCGGTGCGATTGGAAACGTAATTGACCGAATATTTCGTGGTTATGTTGTCGATTATTTGGATTTTCATTGGCAATCCTGGCATTGGCCAGCGTTCAACCTTGCCAATATTTTTATTGTCCTCGGAGTATTCATGGTTGTCGCCACAAACGTGCGGGGGAAAAGTAAATTCTGACGCGGATTCGACAGGCCCAACTTCGCCAACGGCTGATACAGGGAATGGTTAGGAGCACTCCATGCACAAAGAATTGAAGCAGTTATTTCGCGCTGAGCTTGCAGCAGCTCACAACGCACAAGCGGAGGGTGAATTCCGGAAAGCTGTCACCCACCTTGAACGCGCCCATATCCTCAGTCAGAAGTTCGCTATGGCGCATACGACAATCCACATACTTATGCTCAAACTTGCTTGGCGGACGGGTGATTTTCAAGAGGTTCTGGAGCCGTTTATTCGAGCCATTGCAGCTCTGCTCTTTTCCCACATATGGGTTCCACCAGGAAATACGGGGCGCTCGAACGCCAGCGCGTTTGCACCGATGCCAATACCCGAAGATCTCGCACATATTTTAAAAGAGGCCAGCGAACCAGCCCCGAGGTGAGGTAAAACCGACTGCAAACATTTGACCCTATAGTAACTCCAAGATTTATAGCTATGAATGAATCCTTGTTGAAAGAGGCACAAATACACGACCATAGTCATGATCACAGCCATCATTTCGACACCCATAACCGCTCGTTTGCCATTGCGGTGATTCTCAATACGCTGTTTGTACTTATTGAAGCCGTGTACGGCGTTTTGTCCGGATCGCTCGCACTGCTCGCCGATGCTGGTCACAACCTGAGCGGTGTCATGGGGTTAATCCTAGCCTGGGTCGCCAGTTGGCTCGCAAGCAAAGCGGCAACTTATGGCAAAACCTATGGCCTGAAGAAGACCACTATTCTGGCAGCGCTTTTTAATGCTCTGACCCTGATCGCCGCTGTCGGTGGAATCACCTGGGAAGCCATTCAGCGTCTGACAGATCCGGCCGACGTCGCTGGCCTGACCGTAGTCGTGGTCGCTAGCATTGGCGTGTTGATCAACGGTGCAACCATGATGCTGTTTCTCAAAGGACAGAAAGGCGACATCAATATTCGGGGCGCCTTTTTGCACATGGCCGCAGATACGGCGGTTTCGGTGGGGGTCGTGATCTCCGGCACGGTATTGATGTTTTCCAACCTGACCTGGACTGACCCAATTGTCAGTCTCATCATTGCCGTCGTGATTTTCCTGGGTACCTGGCAGCTGTTGAAGGACTCCGTAAAACTGGCAGTGGATGCCGTTCCAAAGGGCATCGATCCTGGCACGGTCCATGAGTGTCTCAAGAATCTACCTGGCGTACAATCTTGCTCACCACCTCCATATTTGGGCATTGAGTACTACCGAAAATGCGCTGACAGTCTACCTGGTTAAGCCAGATCCAGAGAGTGACGATCAGGTCATCAGTGATGCAGCTGCGATGCTGGCGGACGAATTCAGCATCCAGCATACGACTATCCAGTGGGAGCGCGGTGATGACCAATGCCCGAACAAAACTCACTGCGTGGTGGAGTAGCAATAACAAGGAGCGTGAATGTGCGTGTAAGAATATCAACGACTTTCTCAGCGCCCGCTGATCACGTCTGGGCACTGGTCAAAAGAAACAGCACGCTGCTCTTTGTATGTGGGGGCCTTTTGGGCTTTGCGGGTGCAAAGCTTTTTCCGCAGCAATGGTGCGAGGGAAACAAAGAAAATACACGCCTGCTGTTTTTCGGTTTCATCCCCGCGTGGCAGCATACCCTGTATTTTCAGGAAGTAAGCGACAGAAATCGAGTGCTCCGCACCGAGGAGGGCGGCGGATTGATTTCGGCCTGGAATCACTTCATACAGGTTAGCCCCTGCGAAAAGCAGACTTGCACCTACGTCGATGACGTTGAAATCAGAGCAGGTGTTTTTACCGTACTAATGTGGCTCTATGCTCATATATTTTATCGATATCGCCAGCTACGTTGGCGTGTCTTGCTGCGGAACTTTACGCATCACGCATAGCGATCTCAAAGACATACCGGCCTACCAGTCAGACACTGACCTTTTTAGCTTGGACGCACCCACATAGCGGGTCAGCCTCAATAAAAGCGACCGTCGAATCAACCAGGCACATAAAACCCATGCGAGACATCATTGAACGCTACCAGGTCTTGGCCTACCTCACGGCTGTGGTCCTCGGCCTATTCATTGGCTGGAGCTTCTCCGAAGTAACGATACCGGAATACCTGATCTGGGCTTTGCTGGGCGTTCTGCTCTATGCGACTTTCACCCAGACACCTTTGACCCATCTGTCTGAAGTGTTCCGGGATCGCCGTTTCATGGCTGCCCTGCTCACAGGGAACTTTCTGGTGATGCCCGCAATCACCGCCCTGATGTTACTTGCTCTGCCGGACAACGACGCATTGCGGCTGGGCGTGCTGCTTGTGCTGCTGATGCCCTGCACAGACTGGTTTGTCACCTTCACCCACCTGGGCAAGGGGGACGGCACCCGTGCTATCGCTGCAACGCCAGTTTTGTTGATTGCCCAGCTGGCTTTATTGCCACTCTACCTCTGGTTTTTCCTGGGCGAACAATTCGATGTGAGCCTTGATCTGGGGCGGCATATTCTACCGGCCTTCATCGGTCTGATCATCGTCCCACTCATCCTGTCATTACTGACCCAGAAATGGGCCGAACGCTCCCCGAGCGCCAATCAGTTCATTAACCTGATGGGCCTGATGCCAGTTCCCTTGCTAACGGCCATACTGTTCCTGATCTCGATAACACAGGTCAGTCAGATTCCCGCCACAGGTCAGATTGTCTGGATATTGCTGATTTTGTTCCCGGCCTATCTGTTAGCGGCGGCCCTGATAGGAAAAGGTTTGAGTCGACTTTTCCGATTGCCAGTGAAAAGCGCTCGTACCATTATTTTCAGCCTCGGCACGCGAAATTCCTTCGTGGCTCTGCCACTGGCACTGGCACTGCCCGAAGTCTGGGGCACGACTGTCATCGTCATTGTAGTGCAGTCCCTGGTAGAGCTACTTGGAATGATGTTCTATCTCAGATGGGTGCCCAATAAATTACTGCCAATTCGTTGAACCACTTAATGCGTAAAACACAGACATACACAACCTTTGGAGATTTTGTATGCAAGACAGCGCGCATGCAGAATGTTTACAAACCCGTGCTTGATGCCGTCATGAAATCACCGCATCAATGGCATGATGATCCTAAAGTAAGAGCGGCTTGGGAAGCAGCGGGGGCGGCTGGGCTAGATTTAGAAGCCGCTCGTGATCAACTCAACTCATCTGACATTGATGAGATCATCAAGCAGGATATGAGCGATATTCAGAGCGCTAAAATACAGTGTACAACAACGTTCTATGTTAATGGCCAGGAGCTGAGCAAGCTGGGACCAAAGGAACTGTATGACATGGTGACATCAGAAGTTGATGCGCTGAACTAAACAACACCACCTACCCGGCAATGCTATGTCACTACTAGGCTATCTTTTACCCTATGACTTCTCGCCACTGACCATACTGAGCTATATGCTCGTGCTTGGATTCTACGGCGTCGGTCTTCTGCGAATGCCCGATGAAGATCGGCCGGGCGCTCTAAGAATTTTCGCTTTCGTTCTCGGCGTTATGGCCTGTTATGGCGTCATGCAAACCCGCTTCGACTACTACGCTCAATACATGTTTTTCGTACATCGTGGTCAACACCTGATCCTTCACCATATTGGCCCGATTCTCATCGCCCTGTCGAATCCCTCGCCAATCATGCGGTTCTGGTACGCCAAAATAAGCCCCGGCCTGAGGAACACTCTCAGGCCGGTGGGATGGATCTATCAAGCGCTTCAATACCCCTTGATCGCCTTGATCCTGTTTGTGGGACTTATCTATTTTTGGCTCTGGCCGTCAATCCATTTTGACGCCATGCTCAGCCGGGACCTGTACTGGATCATGAACTGGAGCATGTTGTTGGACGGCCTGCTGTTCTGGTGGCTGATCTTTGACCCGCGACCGCCAGCCATCACCTCATCGCTAGGGTATGGCAAACGCATGCTGATTCTCGCTGCGGCAGGTGTACTTCAGATGCTTCTGGGCGCGTGGATCGTATTTTCGAGAGAAATGGTATACGACGTTTACGAAGTCTGCGGTCGTGCCTGGCCTCTGGACCCGGAAGTCGATCAACTTCTGGGTGGCATGCTGACCTACATCCCACCTGCTATGATGAGTGTCCTCGGCATTCTTCTTATACTCCGGCGTGCCATGCACGAAGACGGGAAATATTCTAAATCTTCCAAACAGTCAAAGGAACCAGTCCAATGAGTCGTGGTTTTATTGAAAAGCAAGCCTTCAGAGCGTTAGCAATGTTCACAGTATTGCTGACTACGTTTTTAGCTGGATGTTCCGACAACGAGATAAACTACAACGGCAAGGACATCAGCGGCCTGATGCCCGAGCTTGAGTTTAATCTGATCAACAGCGAAGGAGATCAGGTAACCGCTGGGGATTACAGCGGCAAAGTGAAAATGATGTTTTTCGGTTTTACCTCTTGCCCGGACATTTGCCCGACCGTTATGCAGACACTGAACCGAGCGGCAAGTGGTCTGCCACCCGAACTTCAGGACGAGGTATTGACGTTATTCGTGAGCGTTGACCCCAAACGAGATACGCCTGAGCGTCTGGACAAATACGTCAGTTTTTTCGGTGAGAATATTGTCGGCCTGACAGGAAAGGAATCTCAACTTCGCGGGCTGGCCAAACGATACCGGACGACCTTCGGTTACGGCGAATCGAACGAGAACGGCGACTACGACGTTTCTCACAGCAGCGCGATTTATATATTCGACCGCCAGGGAGACGCCCGGTTGCTGATCAGGCCAGACTTGGGGGCAGAGAAGATTAACCAGGACCTCATTGCTCTCGCTCAGAAGGACTCATGAAGTCTCTGGAGAATCGACCAACCAATCTGAACGACCACCGTCGGGCCAGCGTCGTGGACGAAGGCTCGCATTTTCTTCTGTTTCCTCGAATCAAATCCGAAAAAAATAGTTAGAAGCATAATGTAAGCAGCCGGGACCCCGGCTGCTTACATTACTGATTCCAGATCACCCCGATACAGATGTTACCTGTTCGAGCCGTCCCTGGAGCTTTGAGTTGACTGTGGACACACCATCCACGACATCGCTCTGCTCGCTTGGATAAAACTCTTCCATGAGCTGCGTGGCTTTTTCCCTTGCCTCAACCACAGCATCCTCCCTCCCTAATCACCAGATCCACGTAATAGATCGGCGTTCGATGGCTCTGCGTCGTACTTTTACCCCGCAGCTTCAGTTCCAACGGCATGTACGCCAGCAAACCACCAGAGACTGCCTGGTAGTAGCTCAGCCTGGCCGCAAGTGTCCTTATGCTGTTGTAGCCAGTGGTGCGAAAGATGAAGGTACCCAGATCATCATCGTCACCGATTTTCACGTTCAATCGGCCATAGGGCTTGCACAGACCACCTTCACCAAACTCGCACAACGTCGGGGCCCGGGTATGGCAAAGACTGCACTCCTGATTGCGTCAAGCGCTTACAGGCGTCGCCGTTACCGACACACATGGGCCGCCCACTTTTGCGGTCGAACATGGTGTATTCAGCCCTCAGATTGAGATCCGGATCGTTGAACAGCATGCGTACCGGGATGGTCCGCAACTTACCGTTTGGAGCATCCTTTCTGAGCTCTTCGTCCATCGGATGCAAAACCCATCCGGAGTCTTTTTCCTGGATCTGGGAGGTGATAGTGAATTGATTATCTTTCTGCGGTAGCCGGATGCCGTTCTTTTCAACGACACGGCCAATACTGATACGCCCCAATACGGGAAGCGTGATGGCTAAACCTTTAATCATGATGACGCTCCTGAGAAAAAGGACCGCGGGGCACTCGTTACACCCGCGCGGCCAATGGGGTATTCATGCATGGATGAGGAATCGCCGGCTTCCCGGCTTGGTGAGTGGGTATTGATCCAAAAGCTCTGGCTTATCGGTCAGCATCTGCTTCACATTGAGCCCAACGGAATCCTTGCTCCGTTTCCAGCTCACGCTGCCACTGGGGAAGGTTGCCTTCGAAGCTTCGCCCATCTGGCCTTCGATTCGCTGTTTCAGGTGGGATTCAGTGAATTTCAGGGCTTCCATTTCCGAGCGAATGGCCAGCAGCTCGTCAAACGCATCGGACAGTTCCTTGCTTTGACTGAAGTCCAGGGTCTCCCCTCTATCCACCGGATAAAGGTGGCGCAAGACACGTTCAGCAGAATCGGTTCCATCGACCGGTGGTGGGGTATCGGTCTCCACGTAATCCCAGAACTGGCGCTCCAACACGTACAGCGCTTCGATGAGTTCCTCATTCCGTTCGAGGCGGTAGATCTTCAACTCCTGGCCACACAGCAGCACACAAACGTCTGCCGCCTGTTTTCCAGTGACGGCCAGTTGATGCTGAACCTGGCATTGGATGTAGTCCGGCACCCCCTCTTTCCAAAGTCGTGATCCGAACTCCCCTGAGGTTTTACATTCCAGGATCTGCACCTCTTCATCGGCCACCACGGAATAATCCAGGTTGGCCAACATCCAGTGCTTGTCTGGATCTGAGTGTTGCAGGACGGCATTGACCCGGCGCACCTTCCGTCCCGTTTGTTGGCTGTACTGCTCCGCGACAATCGGCTCCAGGATATGGCCCCAGTAGACCGGTGAAGTGGGATCGTCCGAATCCGGTTTTGGTAAACCTGCATCTCTGCCGGTTTTGACCATCCAGAGTTCCAGTTGGGATTGATAGGGGTTGATGCCAACCGCAGCGGCTGCATCGCTACTGCCAATGCCTTGCTTGCGTACCTTCAGCCATTCATCCCGGCTAAGGTCTTTGGTGGAGACCAGCCGCAATGCTGGCCGCTGTTTTTGAATTGCTTTTGCACTCATGCCCATGGTGTTTTCCTCCAGACATAAAAAAGCCCACCAGAGCAACAGGCTCCGGTGGGCTTTATGGCGGTTTTAAGATTTAAGAGAAGGAATCAGGCCACAAGTGACATGGCCTGCTCTAACGCACGGTTCTTGATGGCGGCACCGGTTCCGAACCAGGCTGAATCCAGCCGGTGGTCAACGGTTTTGGCTCGGCGTTGGTGATCGATGAATTCGGTGACGGCATTAAGCAGCCCGTAGGCAGTTCCTTCTGATGATGCCAGCGTGGCACCGATGCCCTCGCCTTCATAAAGCCCCAGAGCTTTGGCCATTGAGCGCTCGTTGGTTTTACCGACACCCTCGCGGGAATCATCGGTGAACACCTTGAGGAAGTAGTTCCTGGCCTCTGTGCTCTTCACCCTCCGGTCACTCAAGACTTTCAGGCGGTACATAAATTCGTCCCAGGCAGAAACGGATATGCCGAGTTGCTTCTTCACCAAGTCCGCATCGAAAGCAGTGTTGTGTTTCACCTTGACTGCGTTGGCAGTGGAACCCTTCAGAGCAACAGCAAGTGTGTTGTTGCACACCACACGGATGCTCGTGAATTGGGCGGTCGTTGCCATGGTTCCGTCGCAGCCCACTCGGCCACCTGTTGCAGCAGCGACATAGCCGCCATAAGCGCCGGCAGACGCGCCAACTACACCAGCCGTTTTCTTGCCGTAGTTTTTCTTACCAACCCGGACAGATTGGCAGTTGGGACATTGATCGGACATTGAAGATACCTCTGTGAATTTGGAGGGAGGGCACTGTTAGCGCCTTGGTTCATAGAGGTGATATATGTTTGAAATTATCTTGAATCCCAATGCACAAGAAGCGGAAGAGTTTCAAATAAACCGGCAACCCCTCCGAAAAATAACGGGGGCTTACCCTTTCTGCTAAAAAGGAGGACTATAGAACTCAGAGGGTCGCCACTGGGCAGCCCCGTGACTTCGCCACAACGACGAACAGAAATAAGAGGTCAAAGGATCAGGGATGGATCACTTCATTTACATCGCAAGCAGCTCCTCGATGCCTGGCGTGGTCAAGATTGGCAAGACCAATCAACCACCAAGTGAGACGCTAAATGCACTCGACGCTTCTGGTGCTCAAAAAACATTTTATCGAGAGTTTAGCGCCATAGTAGATGACGCTGGCATGAGTGTGGGTAAGATCCATGTAAAGCTTTCTAGATCTGGCTTCAAGATTGGGCCGGGGCTTTTTAGAATTTTCCTCGAAGAAGCAATTGAGATCTTATTTTCAGTAATCGATGACTTGCGCGTTCACTCTTATCCCTCAGACACCATTATTGCGAAACTCGTTGAAGACCTTGAGCAGAGAAGACTGCCAGGAATGCCTCTCAACTCAACATCATGGAAAAACAACACACTCAATCACAACGTACGTGACAAGACACCCTCAGCAAAAAGGCCCACCAAAGATTCATTTCTTTCCTCCAGCGAAGTGCTTGCCCCGAAGAATATACAGCCGGGCGCATCAGAAATTGGGAGCGGTGAATTTATCTATGTTTTAAGCAACCCATCAATGCCGGGATATGTGAAAGTAGGGAGAACAAACACCTCGTTCGACCAAAGGTTATCGGAGCTTCAGTCGACTGGCGTACCAACTCGCTTTGAGCTTGAACTCGGTCTAGAAGTGGAAAGCTCGGTCGAAAGCGAAAGAAAAGTACACAAAGCACTATCGAAATTTCGACCCGAACAAAATCGGGAGTTTTTCAAAATCCCCGTTAAAAAGGCAATAGAAACTGTCCTGACGACCTTAGATGATTACAGAATCCACAAGTTTCGAGAGAATTACGGGATTGAAACGCTAGTCTACGAGTCGGCTTTGAAAAGCCGCGAAATCCGGGAAAAGCGACATAAAAAGATCACCCAACTTAGATCAGAGCTCGCGCTGGTCAATCATGAAGTCACGAAGCTAGATGCGTCTCTTCGACATCAGGAAATACAGTATAAATCTCTTGGGCCCTATCCCGAAAATCGTTTTGGCATCGTATATGTTCTCGCTATAATTTTATTCCCAGTAGCTATTATTTTTTCTAGCTCATCCGGTGGAGACAGTGAAAAAATCATGGCCTTTTTAGTCGTAGGACTTGTATGTTTAATTGCTGTGAATGGGCATTTGGAGAAAGAGTGCGATAAAAAAGCAACTCCCTTCAATGATTGCCAAAAAAGTATAGATGCTATAAAACACGACTTATATCCACTCCAGGAAAGAGCAAGGAAGCTGAAAGAATCACTCAGTGGACTAGGCGAGAACACCTGACAAATAAATGATCACCCCCTGCAAGAAGAAAGGCCCGCAAAACAGCCTGCCAATTCCTCTGCAAATCTGGTTGTAGGTTTACCAGTACAAAGGCTTAGTAATGCCCTTTTACCGATTCCAGTGGAAATAAATTCAGAGCGCAACAAGGAATGGTTAACCAGAGTCGCCATTAATGAACTGCGCGACCAACTCTGCTACCTTGGTCAAGGCCTCTTTTCGCTCCTCGAAGTAATCATAACGGTCATAGATTCCTTCGACCCCCTTCAGTTTGTGGTTCAGACAGCGCTCCGCAACATGCCCTGGCACGCCGGCAGCAGACAACAAACTGCGGCAGGTACGCCGAAGGTCATGCACGGTGAACTCGGCGATATTCCCCATCTTCCTCTCTGGCTGTAGCTTCCTCCCCGGCTCCCTGCCGAATAACTTGGCAATGGCGCGGTTCAACGTGTCCTTGCCTATGTGGGGGTGCTTGCTGCTGCGCCGATTAGGAAAGACGTAGTCTGAGCCCCAGGCACGGATCTCGAGCTCATTCAGCCAATCGACGGTTTGCAAGGGAAGCGGAATGACGATCTCGGCACCTGACTTACTGCGCTCCTCAGACAGTTGCCACCGGTGGTTCTCCATGTCGAACTCTGACCACCGAGCTTCCGTAAGCTCTGTCTTTCGCACACCCAAAACGAGCAGTAGTGCACAGGCGAGATAATTGTCTCGCGTGAAGCTGTCACTGTTTTCTCGGAAGATTTTAAAAATCTGCGGAATCTCTTCAAGGCTCAACGCCCTATCGCGGCTCTTCTCAATACCCCCTGCATCAGTGACGTTAAAAGCTGCTGCTGGATTATAGGTAAGTAGCCCCAACTTGATGGCATGATTAAACAGCTGCTTCAGGTACATCAGCGTATCGTTTGCGGTGGTCGGTCGACCGCTGCTGGCCACCTTCCTGACGATGGCGCGCACATCCATTGGGGTGACGCTGTCCAAAGCGAACTCCCCGATAGAAGGTGCGACCTCTTTGGTAAAGATTCGCTTTGGAATGTGATGGTGCTTGAGGCGTTTCTCCAGATCCTGGCTCCAGTCGCCGAAGAGATCACTGACGGTTCGGAGAGTAGCTTGCTCCTCACGTTTACGCTCTTCAATTGGGTCTATACCGCTGCGAACGACCTTTTTGGCATCGACAGCTTTCTCTCTCGCTTCAGCCAGGGAAATCTGTACGCACTTGCCCAGCGTCAATTCGCGCCGCTTTCCTGCATGTGTGTAGCGAAGCATCCAGTAGGGTGCGCCTACTTTGGGCACCATCAGATATAGACCTTCACCATCGCTATAGCGTCCCGGTACACCTTCTTTGATCAGAGACTGAACTTTCTTAGCTGTAAAGCTCCCCATCACTTCCACCCTGCGTGAGTGATCAAAAAAACATTGCTTGAATTGACTGTTGCTGGAGCTGGGCACTCGTCCTCACACCCATGCCCAAGACACTGACTACACAGGGTTGATGGGCAGAGGACGCTGCTGACCACGACGGGGCAATTCGGGGGATAACATGAAAAATGGGGAGTATCCATAAGAAAATCACACCTATAATGGGGAGAGCGTCGAACTACTCCCCATTATACTCCCCAATAAGCAATGGATAAAACTAGATTTCAATAGATTGTCAGGGACAACTAAGTATTTTTTTATAATAAAAACATAAATATAAAGACACCTATGAACATCAATGGATGCTATTCAATGTTCTGCACCTGCTCACGCACTTGCTCTATCAATACTTTCAAATCAACGGCTGCCCGGGTTACACCAGCATCAATGCTTTTGCTGCTCAGGGTGTTGGCTTCCCGGTTCAGCTCCTGCATCAGAAAATCCAACCGGCGGCCAATGGCTTCGTCGCGCTTGAGGGTGTCGGCAACTTCACTGATATGCGCGTCCAGCCGATCCAGCTCTTCCGCTACATCGCTTTTCTGCGCCAGCATGACCATTTCCTGGGCAATACGCTCAGGATCCAACTCTACCTTGGCCTTCTTGAATCGCTCACGGATGTGCTCTTCCTGGGCTTTAAGCAGCCGGGGCATATCCGTACGAACGGATGCTACCAGAGTGTTCATTTGCGCCAGCCGTTCCTCAAACAACGGCCGTAACCGGTCGCCTTCGCGCTCGCGAACCACTGCCAGCTCTTCAACCGTTTGCCTAAACAGGCTCAGACCTGCCTCCCGCGCGGAGCTGAAATCCTGCTCCGGCACCGACAGCACCCCAGGCCAGCGCAGAATATCCAAAGCATTGATGTGCGCCGGGTTATCCAGCATGCGGTTAACGTGGTTTGCCGCTTCATTAACCGCTTGCGCTATATCTTCATTAATCTCAAACCCTGGAACACCCACTTCAGTGGACTGAAGGCGAATCGACACATCCACTTTGCCGCGCTTTAACTGCTTTCGCAGCTCTTCCCGAAAAGGGTTCTCAAGCTCACGCAGCGCATCTGGCAGCCGAAAAGTCGGCTCCAGATAACGGTGATTGACGGTACGTATCTCACAGGTAAGCGTTACCTGATTATCCTGGACATCCTTCCGAGCAAAGGCAGTCATGCTTTTAATCATAGGGGCTCCGGCTTAGTTAGCGGTCGCTATTGTGAATTGCATAGCCTGAGTCTAACAGGCCGCGATCATTTGCGGCGAACGCGCTGCAGACAACAAACCCACAGCCACTAGCATCTTGGTACCCGCACCCAACGTGTTACACTTCGCGGCTTCCCAACTCCAATCCGACCGGGGCCTAGCCCGGACACTTACTTAAACGACCAGGAAACATTATGCGTCCAAGTGGCAGAACGCCCGAACAACCCAGAGATATTCGCATTACCCGTAATTACACCTGCCACGCTGAAGGCTCTGTACTGGTGGAATTCGGTAACACCAAAGTGATCTGTACCGCCTCCGTAGAAAACAAAGTACCGCCGTTCCTGCGCGGCCAGGGCAAGGGCTGGATCACCGCAGAATACGGCATGCTGCCCCGCTCAACCGGCAGCCGCATGGGCCGCGAAGCAGCCCGTGGCAAACAGGGCGGTCGCACCGTCGAAATCCAGCGCCTAATCGGTCGCTCCCTGCGTGCCGCTGTAGACCTGGACGCCCTGGGCGAACACAGCATCACCATCGACTGCGACGTTATCCAGGCAGACGGCGGCACCCGCACTGCTGCCATCACCGGCGGTTGCGTTGCATTGGTAGACGCACTGAACTATTTGGTCGCAGAAAAGCGCCTGAAGAAATCACCGCTGAAGCAAATGGTCGCAGCAATGTCTGTGGGCGTTTACAAAGGCACACCCGTGGCCGACTTGGACTACCCGGAAGATTCCGAAGCCGAAACGGACATGAACGTGATCATGACCGACCAAGGCGGTTTTATCGAAATTCAGGGAACGGCAGAGGGTGCGCCGTTTGCTCAGGAAGAGCTAGACAGCATGCTGAAACTGGCCAAGCAAGGCATAGAAAAGTTGTTCGTACTGCAGAAAGAAGCGCTAGAAAGCTAAGAGTAGCCAATTCCGAAGTCCGGGGAATCGCCATCACACCGGCGTTTCCCCAGATAATTAGAAACCGATTTCTATATCGTAATCCATAATTACCGGAGCATGATCTGAAAAACGGGTGGTGCTATCAATCCAACCATCCTGAATGGTTTTGCGAATG
>Ga0208553_1000112_pt1 | contig 34123 bp, 26 predicted proteins | sample 6_EtaG_FD_184079 | JGI IMG/M metagenome (GOLD analysis project Ga0208553, IMG submission 184079) | Marine viral communities from the Subarctic Pacific Ocean - 6_ETSP_OMZ_AT15160 metaG (SPAdes) (version 2) | ecosystem: Environmental > Aquatic > Marine > Oceanic | place: Pacific Ocean | collected...
CCAATGTGGATGGCATGCCCATTGCCCGGGTGGGCGATGCCTGCGGTTGCGGTGCCATGATCGCTCAGGGCTATCCACTGGCTCTGCTGGACGGTAGGCCCTTGGCCCATATGGGCAGCCCAACCTCCCACGGCGGCCAAATCATTACCGGCAAACCCCGCCTCATCTTAGGTGTAGCCACCCTTACCGCACCGGTAGTGGATTTCGCCAAGGCGGGTGCCCTTAACAGCCAGGGCCAATTGACCCCGGAGGCCACGCAGGCGTTGGACAAAGACCCTTTCGGCTTTGTTGAGCGGGCCAAAGCCAAAGGCGCCCTGGTAGACGAAGGTCTGGAAGGAGCGACCCCCGAAGAAATTGAAGCCTCGAAACGCCATGCAGCAGGCCAGCCTGACCTCCGCCCCAAAGTGACCGTTGAGGCTGGAATTTTCTTCGACGGCACCGGTAACAGCCGCGATAACACCGGTGCCTTTGAGCGAAAGGTGGATGAATGCCTGACCGCTGAGGCAGCGGGAGCCATTAGTGAGGAAGCCTGCAGTGCTGAAATCTCGCAACTGATGGAGGGCAGTTACCTTAATGCTGAGACTAATGTGTCGAAGCTCCATACGCTATATCAGCCCTTTTCCACCAACACGCAGACTGTAGAGAATCATCGTATTCCCATATACGTCTCGGGAGTTGGCACCAAATCCGGTAAAGAGGACGATGCCTGGGCCATGGGAACCGGTACGGGTGAGCGGGGGATCCTGGCTAAAATAGCGTTAGGCTGTGAGCGTCTGGCCAGGCTTATCTCTCGTGATGCAAGCGGCCCGATTGACGAGCTGATCCTGGATGTCTTCGGCTTCAGCCGAGGAGCTGCCACTGCCCGACATTTCGTGAATGAGGTGAAGGATGGTGCCAGTGGTGCTTTGGGGCAGGCGTTTCAAAAGCAGGGCACTGCCTGGCCGGAAACCGTCACCATTCGATTTCTGGGTCTGTTTGATACCGTAGCGGCTGTAGTAGACATACTGGGTGCCGATTTTTCAGCTCACAATACCAAAAACGGTGAGGTGCGCATAGATATCGCCGCCAACGCTGTTCAGAGAGCCGTCCACCTGACCGCCCGGGACGAATGGCGGTACAACTTCTCCCTCAACAGCTTGCGAGGGCCGGATGGCAGCCTGCCGGTTCATTTTAACGAGTGGATGTTGCCGGGTGCCCATTCCGACATAGGTGGCGGATACCCCGATAATTTCCACGAACGCATTCAGGTAGCCCTACCTCGCAGATTTACCGGCCTCCATCCCAGAGACAGTTATGAATACACAAGAATCCTGATGGACCGTAAGCGGTTAGCCGGTGAAGGTTGGCTAGGGTCGTACAATTCGGATGGCACCCTAACGGTTGAAGAAGCTTATCGGCGGCAATTAAAAGAAGGGGTAGTTGAACTGCAATTCCGGCTTTGGCTGGATCGGCATGTACAGGCCGAATATTCTCGAATAGCCTTGCGGCAGATGTACCGGCTGGCAAAAGATGCGGGTGTGCCACTGAATGCCGTTAAACCAACAGATACCGGGTTTTCATTACCTGATGAACTCCAGCCCATCGCCACCGGGATCACCCATCACATCAACGAAGGACAGCCATTACAATTGTCTATCCAAGAAGAAGCCCTGCTTCGCCAACGCTATATTCACCATTCAGCCCATTACCAGATTGCCGGGCCACTTTTCCCATTCAGACCTGCGCCCGGTGGTGTGCGGGGCGTGCATCCAAACAGGGGTCTCAAATGATCAGAAGACTTGTAATACTTGTGACGGTGCTCTGCACGAGCTTCATATTAAGTGGTTGCTCCATAGCCGGTACACCCGAATGGGATCACCCCGTAACGTACAACATGCAAGTGGCTGTTCCACGTCATTATGATGCCTGGGTCAAGCAGTTACAGTTTGAGGCAACGGGAGAGCGAGCGTGGTGGTGGCCAGTTGGAATCACCAGTTGTTGCTGGAAAAGTACGGGGAGGGGTGGAGGGGACCTGAACCCCATGCCTGATTACATCCACGTGACATGGTTTTCCTTTGCCGAACAGCAGTCCTATACCCGGCTTATCCACATCCCCGACCCGGAAGCCTTGCGTGAACGTATGGAGCAACCCGCACCGGTTCAAAGAAATGGAAAAATCATCAACATGCCACGCGATACGTTGGTTTTGGGGCTCGCCCCCGGTGGTACGGTTGTCATGTGGATTATGAACTGGGCCGAGACCGCAATCGAAGTGGGGCGCTATAAAGCGGTTCCTTTTGATGATGATGTCAGGTACGAGGGTGCCCTGGAGTCTTATATGGAGCGTGAGGGCGAATACCTTAAACAGCATGGTCTGCAGCTCGACCGCTGGTGAAGATCGTTTGTGCAGGCTATGCAGAACGGATCTGGGGCCAACTGATGAGCAAGGTCAGGCCCACTTTTCCTGAGGCGGCGCATAGGCACGAAAGCCGTCCACCAGATCTGTAGGAGTTTGTGCCAGCACAATCATGTCTAGGTATTGCTGACTAACAAACCCGGTAGCCACCATGGTTTTCACCATTTCTAGCAGTGGGTTGTAAAAGCCATTCACGTTATAAAACGCACAAGGCTTTTGGTGAACACCTAGCTGCGCCCAAGTCCAGACTTCAAAAATCTCTTCCAGCGTGCCGATACCACCGGGCAAAGCAACAAAGCCATCGGCCAGCTCAGCCATCTTCGCTTTGCGTCCATGCATATCTTTCACAACGAACAGCTCCGTAAGGCCTGCGTGCGCCAATTCCCTGTCACGTAAATGCTCAGGAATAACACCGTAAACCTTACCGTCACTGGCTAGCACCGCATCGGCAATAATGCCCATAAGGCCAACATGCCCACCACCAAATACTAAATCTATACCGTTATTACCAAAAAACTCACCCAGCTCTTTGGCCTTTTCAGCGTATAGCGGTTCATTGCCAGAACGGGAACCACAGTAAACTGCTACTTTCATATTTGACTGTCTCTTGCTGTGTGTCGAGTGATTGATACGTGTTCCGACCAATTGTGCGGGCGGCCCGGAGCGCGTTAGTATTATTCCTTCAGCATCAGTATCCTACCTTGCATGCTGGCTCTAGTGACGACAGCCAAGCGTTTTTTCCAAAAGAGCGCTTGGCTTTCTTTACTTAAAGGTCTGATTGCTATGGATAACCTTCATCACATTGTGGTGGTTGGCGGCGGTGCCGGCGGCCTCGAACTTGTTACCCGCTTGGGCAAAAAACTCGGTAAAAAGGCCAAGGCGCGCATCACCCTGGTGGATGCTGGGCTAACCCACGTGTGGAAGCCCCTCCTGCACGAGGTTGCATCCGGGTCTTTGGACGCAAATTCCAACGAAGTGAACTATCGCGCCCACGCTCGCCAGCACCACTACGAATTTCAACTTGGCCGCATGAGCGACGTTAACCGCGAAACCAAAACCCTGGTGATCTCGCCCTTCCTCGATGAGGATGGCCACGAAGTGGTGCCCGAGCGGAATCTTCACTACGACACACTGGTTATCGCCGTAGGCAGCACCGCCAACGATTTCGGCACCCCCGGCGCGCAAGAAAACTGCCTGTTTCTAGACAGCCTGAAACAAGCCCGTCGCTTCCATAACCTGATGCTCAACGCCTTTTTACGCAAAAACCACGAAGCCCGACAAGGCCGTGAGCATGCCCTGAACATCAGCATTATAGGGGCCGGCGCCACAGGCGTTGAACTGGCGGCCGAGCTGCGACTGGCTTCGCGGGAATTGCCGGTGTACGGCATGAACCACCTGAAAGACTCAGATGTTTCGATTACCGTAATAGAAGCCGCCGACCGGATTTTACCGGCACTTCCCGGCCGGCTCTCGGCAGCGGCTAGCAAAGAACTCGAAAAACAGAATGTAATCCTCCGCAACGGCCAGCCCGTAAGCGAAATTCGCCCCGGTGTTGTGGTACTGAAAGACGGCACAGAGCTGCCCTCAGAAATGACCATTTGGGCCGCAGGTATTAAAGCACCCGCGTTCCTTGCCGACCTGGATGGCCTTGAATCCAACCGTGGCAACCAACTGATTGTGCACCAAACCCTGGAAACCACCCGGGATGCCAACATCTTTGCCTTCGGCGATTGCGCCGCCTGCCCACAACCCAATACCGACCGACCCGTAGCACCCCGTGCCCAAGCCGCACACCAGCAGGCAGATACCCTGTTTAAAACCCTGTGCAACCGGCTAGAAGGCAAAGACGCCGTGCCCTTCGTGTATAACGACTACGGCTCGCTGATTAACTTCAGCCACTACACCACCGTAGGCAATCTGATGGGTAACCTATCCGGCCGCAGCATGTACATTGAAGGCAAGGTAGCCAGGCTGTTTTACGTGTCGCTATACCGCATGCACCAGGTGGCATTACACGGTTTTCTGCGCACTGGCGTAATTTGGTTTATGGATAAGATAAGCCGGGCGATGCAGCCGAGGATGAAGTTGCATTGATGGGCTAAATAAACGCGCACGGGCGAGGGCATTGATGTGGCGACAAGGAATGTTGACCGAATCGCTTTGAGGGCTAGTTTTTTATGCCCCTTTTAAGATAACGCTCTAGAGCTGCTGCCCTTGTGGCTTTAATAGTCCATTTTACCATAGCAAGTAAACGGAGCAGCTTATTTATTTAGAAGCTTGTGTCCCTGTACGAACAGATAGGGCGTCAGACTAAACTCTGCATGATGAACTGGTTCCCATCCGTACATACTCTCCAGTGTTTTGACCCTTTGACTTTGCTAATGGAAAAGCATTTCTATCAGTCCAGTGGTCCACATAGCGATAGCTCGCCGCCTTACCTTGTTTATTTAAAGTCACTAACAATACATGAGCGTTAGCATCGACCAAGAACACATGTCCACTCTACCAATCACCTGGATTAATCTCTATTCCAAACAAGCTCGGAATATCCTACACATAAAGCTTTGGCTTACCGTCAGCTCTAACAGATCAGGTTGCGCAAACATCCGAAACTACTCACTCAATTCATCCGATTCACAGATCCTAATGAAGTGAAAATCACACTGCAGTTGCCTGCTCAGTGGTGCAAAGCAGTTTCATCGCGCGAAGTATGATTTACACTGCGTTAATCTGCCCCAAAAAACTTTGCTTATTTGTAGGTGACCAGAGCATAGCAAAAACCACTGTGGTGAAACCAAACCGAAGTGAGACACTATACGTTGGCTTTAGGCTTAAGTCCTACTCCTCTAAATTTGGGTTCACGGGGCTGGTGCGGCCTGCAGCGATAGCATAGCTTAAGGCTCAGCCCCTTGACGCCCCCTGCCTCACACCCTCGAACCAGGAGTGGGGCTTGGGGGGATTACCGTACCATTGCCTCTTGGTACACTTCCTGAACGTCAGAAAACTCGCTTACGTCTTCTAGGCGTGTCAAAGTGGTTAATTTCATTGAATTTTTTATTGGCCGGTGTGGTACGTTAGTCACGGCGTTTAGCAGAGTTAACGGTTTGCCTAGCTCAAATAGGTAGTACAGCTCGTCTGCACCCGACTTTTTACCGGCTTGGTGTGCCGTGATGGCATAACGTGGTAGTACTGACACACTTCTAACTGGCCATAGTCTGTCTATTACCTTAACGGCGCTTTTTGTATCGGGTGTTGACGCCAAGGCCAAATAGCGAATTTCTTCGGCAATATGCTGCTTAAATTTAGCCAGGAAGGTTTTTTGCGGTAGGTGATACCACAATGCTGTGCCCTGCTCAAAAGCGTCAAAATAGCCATTGTCTCGACCTCGCTGACCACCCAGGGATACTGTCATGGTTAAATCTGGGTACAACACTTGATGCATACCGTAATAAGGAATACGAGCTGCTTCTTGTACGTATAGACGCTCTACCACACTAGCCGAGGGGTAAATAGTTTCATTAATCTGCCCATTTTTAGCGCACGGAGCTGTGCCTATTTGCGCCTGTAAAAATTCAAGCAACCACCTGTGCCCATAATTCAAATTGCCGGCTTGCGTAGGCAAAAGGGCAAAAGCACCTATACTGATTTCTCCAATAGCGTCTGCGTATGGATTTGTCTCATTAGCTTGGTCAAAAAAGCCTGGATACAAAGCAAAGGCTCCAAAAACAGGACGGCTTTTCTTGTGCCTTTTACTCGATGCCTGACCTCTTTCCTTCTGGGAAATGTTGTCGGGTATGGACAAGCGAATTAACGCATCCCGATACCGATGCATCTGGTTGATGGCATCGTCTGGCACGTAATCCGTGCTAGCTATATTTTCTTGACTTACATCATCAAAGCACTTCTTGTCAGTTTTAATCCGGTATTTCGCGTCGAATAGCCAGATAAACTGCTTTTCTTCTTGATCGTCACCTCTTGAGGGCAAAGTAACCTTTAAAACGATGTCGGGTTTCTGGCTCACCAAAAAGGTTTTTATAGGTAACGTTTTTTTTGAAAACAGGGGCTCATGGGCCAACACCGCTTTAACTCCATCCAATCGCTTAAACTCAAACGCGCCCGCAAAGTCGGCATTAAAACGATATTCAAAAAAGTCATTTTGCGATAATTTAGCAGCACTGTTGCTCACTAGCTCAAAGCCAAGATCTTGCTCTAAAATCTGTTTCAGACACAGAAAACACCAAACCTCGTAAATCTCAGCCACCGATTTCATCGAAATCCTCGATTGACTGCCAAATATATCCAAATAAAACTTTAGCTCCTGCCAGGTACGATAAACCGAGCTATACCCAGTTTTTTTTTGCAGCACTAACGATTCTCGGTTAGGCCCAGAATATGTGCCAACCTCCTTTAAAAAGCTTTGATTCAATATTTTTTGCAATGGCTTCTGCCAGCTGTGCAATTCGCTTATAAATGCGTCTGATAAGCGCTGGCGTTCAGGGGCTTGATTGCTGGCCCGTAGCTTAATTTCAAACTCGGCCAATTGACGTTTGCACTGGTTAACCGTCATTTTTATAAACCGGTTTTCGGGTGTATCCACACTCAGCTGCTTTTTCTCTACTCGGTAGCGTCTGTCATGTTGGCCATTAGCAAAGTCTTTTTTAACCTGCTCGCCTAACCTATACGGCAAACGCCCTTTCAACTTAGCTGCTTTAACATTAGCTACAATGGGCTGCAAACGGCTATGCGGCGCAGCACATACCACCTTTAAACCTTGCTCAAAACTTTCGCGTAGCTGGCTAAAATTAGCTAACCACATGAGCGGAAAGTCCCCACGCTGCTTACTTTGTGCTACATCGTGCTCAGTTTTTTCTGCCAAACTAAAACGCCATAACGGATAAACAGCATCGATAGCTTGATACATGGCCGGTAAATCTTGATGCAACGCCATTTTGGTAGGCAACACCTCAAAAGAAATATGCTGAGTATGAGTTTTACCCAGCACGTCAAACTGCAACGGTAACCGCATCCAGCCAACATCGTTACCTGTGTTAATGGTGCCGGTAAGCCTTGCGGGAATCGGGCCTCTTTGGCCTAAAAATCGAAAAGCTTCACTGACCGTTTGGCTTCGATGCGCCAATCGTGCATTCGATACTGGCTCAAAAAACACCCATTCAAATTGATATTGGGTGTTTTCAAAAAATAGTGGTGAATTTAGGGTTAGCGTTGCCTGTTTTTCTAGCGATGTAGGAACTGGTGCCAAAGCAGCACAGCCATGCTCAAAGTCACAACGATTTCGTTCAGGATTGTTTTCGTCTTCAAGCGGTCCTCCCTCAATTAAGCTCACATCAACCAGCTTAGCTTCTGGTGCAAAAAGAATTTCTGGCTCAGGCAAGGATTGCTCTAGGTCACCTCGTTTTGCAAGGGTATGATAATAGACACACGAACGTGCGCTGATATCATTGGCCCATACTGAAAACTCGAAATCAGGGGTTTGTAGTCTTAGTAGTTCAGGCATAACAAATTACCCAACTAGCTAGCCGCCTTTTTACCCAGTACTCCATGTACAACACCCTCCTTTACGGCCAGAAACTGGTGAAGGTTGCGATTGCTAAGCGCTGTATCATCCAGTCAAGCTTACCTTTCGAACGACAAGCAATACGGATGATTTTATCTTCATCAGGCACACCGTCTGCAACGATTCGTTCGCGATAAAGGTCAGGGCGAGCACTCGTCGAGTCTTTAGCCTCATGCCAAATAGGGGCTAATTGCTTATGTAAAACTTCCACAAGCTCTTGTAACAGAGAATTTTCAGTTGATGGTATGCAAAGCTTGTCACTGTCGCCTTCAATACGCGGAAGAACTTTGCACATCATAAAGTCATCCCATACCGCTTTAAGCGTTAACTCATTTTGCGGCTGGCTACTGACCACCGCTAGTAATAGTTCATTTAGCGCACGGTAGGCCAATTCGAAAGGGGTATTTTTGAGTACCGAGTTCACTGCAGTTAAAAAGGCAAGCGTTTGCGTACCATCAGTATCGCAAGTCGCTGCCAAATCCTCTTTGCGTGCTTGTGACCAAATTGGGTAGCTCAGAGCTTTATTATGGCTATTCGGTATAAAAAACTCATCATAGTTATTCGGAAAAAATTCACCAAAATCAAAACTTAAAGCGCGGTCGATTACTTTGCGCGAAAAGCCATGAGTAGTTTCATCCATATTCACGGTACCGGCCACCATTAGGTTAAACGGAATCGACAACCCATGTTTACAAATTAACTGCCAAAGATCGTCATAATTTGATGACGTAAAACCCAAAGCCGTTCTCAGCTTGCCCGTGTCCGCAACCTCTTTAATAGTAGCAGGCTTTAATAATGCATCACTACTGTAAGTGAATGCATCGCCATCCCAACTCCATTCACGGGTTTCCAGAACCGACAAATAATCTGCAAAATACTGCTCAACAGGGGCAAGGTTCATTTCGTCTAAGCACAACCAATAGGCTAAGACCGTCTGTAGTGCTCCACTATCTCCACCCACGACCAAGCGCTCGCCTTGATCGTCTATGGCTTGCGCTTCAATTTTTAAACCTGCATCCGCAATACCACGCCAAGCCTTCGCAATAAATTTCAGTATATCAGTCGTTACATATTCCGCTTGGCCATTTAATCGTGAAATATAGCCCAACAAATCGCTAGGTTCATGCCAGTCGGGACGTACCGAGGTTAGGCAATAGGTTTCATTAAAATTTCCAGCTGACTTTGCTTGTTCACGCACAAAACGTGTTTTGCCAGTGCCTGAGATTCCCGCGAGAAGTAAGAAGCTTTTACTTAACTTAGCTTTCTCTATAACAGTCGATTTTGATCTGTTAACATTTCTTATATACGACTTAATCGAAACCGGACCTTGACTTGGCTTTACAATAAAAACACTAACGTCATATGAATAAAGTATATCTATAACAATATCTAATTCTTCTTTGCTTTTTTCAACACCTCCACAAGTCAAAAAAGCGAACCTATTACTTAAATTACTTTTCTTACCGAATTTTTTTAAAACAGTTTGCCACTCATTTATGCTTGAGCTTGTTGATTCAAATTCGCTATCTTCATACTTAACAGTGAAAAGACCATTCTCTAAATCCTTTTTTACCCCTAAAACTTCGATATCTTTAGACTCAAAAAAAACATTTAGAACATCAGCCTCAGAAATATATCTCTGCTTTTTACTGTAGTTATTTAGAACGGTATCTTTTATATATTTTCGAGATAATTTTTCTCCTGCAATTTTTATTAAATCAGAGTCGTTTTCCAATTCATCTTGAAATTTTCCTGACCTCGCTGAGTCCAGCCCCATATAGCCTACTTCGTCAGCTTTAGCGAAAATGTATTCGAAAATTTCTTCTCTATCTCCTTTCATATTTCCTTAACCTTGTTCTTTCAAATAATCTCGAATTGATGAAGCTACAGCGTATGAAAGCATAGGTGGCACAGCATTTCCAATCTGCATCACATTTGAAGTAGCAGAATGAGGAAAAACGAAAGAATCTGGAAAAGTTTGTAAGCGGGCACACTCCCTAATAGTCAACCTTCTTTCTAAATCATAATGAAACTGAACACGTGATTTAGCATTCGATCTTATAGTATATGAGGGCTGATTTGCTTTACAATGTTCATCTCCCTGACCATTCCCATTTTTGGCTTTTGAGGCCTTGAAGTATTGACTTTGATTCGGAACCGTTTCATCTGTAACTCTCTCAAGATCACTAATTGCCCACTTTGTTCCTCTATGATTTCCAATAAATTTGGGTTCAGGTTTTTTCGGCTCGCCTTCTAGGTCATCTCTCGTACATATAAAAAACAATCGTCTCCGACTTTGCGGCACACCATAATCTGGCGCAAACAGATCCCAAACCTGAACTTTATAACCTTGCGCCTTAAAATCTTTAACAATAGCTTCTAACACAGCACCTTTTTGCATTCTCGCTAAATTTGGAACGTTTTCAGCACAAACGATTTTAGGTCTATGGTGTTGCATATATCGAACCAACACCTTATATAACTTCCCCCTATCGGAGCCTAGACCTTTTTTGGGCCCACAGGAGCTGAAGTCCTGACAAGGGAAACCACCAATTAAAACATCAGCACCTGGAAATTCTTTAGCAAGCTCTTCAGAAAGCTCTACTTGCTCAATGGGAATGTTTAGATTTTTTCTTATTGTCTCTACACACTTTTCATCTTTTTCGTACGCAGCTATCGTAAAAAACGGCTGCTTTTCAAAAAGCTCGTCCTTGTATTTAAAGCCACCTTCAAACCCCATATCCAGCCCACCAACTCCGGTGAACATTGAAACAAGACTAAAATCAATATTTAGCAATTCATCTTCTCTTTTTTCTAAATTTAAACCACATAGAATGTTAAATTCATTATATTTTGTTTTCGGCTTGACACATTTCCCAAAAATCTCTAGCTCAATAATTCCATGTTTCTCTAACGTCTTAATAGTACGTGATAAATTGCTAACAGCACGACCAGTCAATTGAGATAACTCAGTTATGGTTTCAGGATTCTTTTCTGAAATTATCTTAAGCAAGCTCTGGTTTTCCTCAGAAAGCACTGACGCAATCGATTTAAGTGACTCGAACCATACATCTACCTGTACTGCATTTTTTTTTATTTGACCTATTATTCCGACCGTGCAACTTCTAGTATTTCTCTCAGAAATATCCACAAATGAACCCCTACCACTGGATAAACATACATGCATTATGTTATCAGCAAATGATAAGACGTCAACGATAAAATGCTATGGAGGTTCTAAACCATACTCAAAAATCAGCACTAATACGGTCCTTGTCAACCGTATAGGGTTCATTGCCCCCCATGGTACAGATCACCTTCCCCGAAACCGAGTACAAGACCGACAAGCACAAGATGCGCCGTAGGGTTTTCCTTGAGCGGATAGACAAGTTGATTCCCTAGAAACAGCTGGAGACGAGAGTGGCTCGATACTACTGGGCAAGAACGGTTTAATGCTGAACCAAGGTAGCACTGTCTCTGCCACCACTATTTCTATATTCCGCCCCACCAAAAACGAAAAGGGTGAGCCCGACCCGGAAGTGCATCAAACCACGGAAAGCGATCAGTGGCACTTTCGTATAAAGATACACATCGGTGTTGATGACACTCTCGGCTTGGATCTACAGCATCGATACTACCGAAGCTAACGTCCACAACATCTTGCCTGTTGGCAACCTACTCCAAGGTGACGAACAACGCATGTTTGGTGATGCTGGTTGTTCTGGGATTCCACAACGAAATGAGCATAAAGATCGCAAAACAACTCCTATGTTTATTGCCAGGCGTCCCAGGACTCGTAAGAAACGAAAGCCCAAAAATTGAGAGCAGGCAAGCCCATTGCCAAAAAGGAACGCCTATTTCGCCTGATTGGACAAGCTTTTAGCTACAGCAAAGTCCGCTATCTCAGCTTGATCGAACACACCAGCCGACAGCATTTATTGGATGCATACAAAAAATTACTAATACGTGAAAAATATCTACCGCCGTAAGGCCAATGCACCTAAATGCAAGCAAGATAAAAAAAAGAACATAGGGCAGGAAGATGAGGCAAAAAATGCTGGTGCTTGCCGCCAGTAATCAGCTTGTCGGGCATCTCGGCTTGCTTATGAAAAACCCCATTCACCCAATACTCATCCCGCCCCGGCCTGCGATCTGCCGTTTGCCAAGTGGTTATCTTCTCAAGCAGCTGTAAAGCGCTTGCCCAGCTTTCAAGCTGTTCCTCAGTCGCATCGGTAAAGTGTCGACCTTTATGTTCGTATTGTTCTTCACCACGTTTAAAGCTCACGTACAAAACACCGCCAGGCTTCAAAGCTTGCCAAAGTTGAGCAAGCACTTGGGGTATCTGCTGCGGAGGAAGGTGGAGCACGCTGGCGCAGGCCCAGACGCCGTCGTACGCGTGAAATTCGCTAACCTGATTAAACGTACGAACAGCAACGGGGTGGCTTATGGCTTTGGACGCCAAATCGGCCCATTTTTCGGATGCGTCAAAAGCAGTAACGCGATAGCCGTAGGCCAGAAACTCACGGCAGTCTCGGCCGGAGCCGCAGCCAGCATCAAGGATATGCGCATTTTCAGGTAGATGCGGCAAAAACGCGTCGTACAACGCGGACATGTCCACATGCAGCGTTTCGTCTATAAACTGCTGCGCGTGTGCGTTGTAAAAGGCAACCGATTGGCTCATGCCGGGTAGCACTCTTTTTTATTATCGACAGAGCACAATATAAGCATCTGTTTTATAAATACAAACCGTTCAGGCAATCTATTGCCCACCTGCCTACTTGAACCGCACCACCAACTCGTGAAGCTCTCCGGCAATGTTTTCCAGCTGTTGAACCCGTTCTATTGCCAGCTCTCCCTTGTGCAGGCTATCGGAACCCAAGCTGGAGATGTGCTCAACCTGCTCGTTAATCTGGTCAAATACTTGGGCCTGCTCTTCCACAGCCGCCGCCATTTGAATAGACATTTCAGCAATAGTGCCAACCGATTGGGCAATCTGGCCAAGCGTGGTTTCAGCTTCAAGCATGTGGGAAAGCCCACTGTCGGCTGACTTTTTGCCTTCATCGGTCGCACGTACGGAGGTGGAGGTTCTGGAGAGCAGCGCTTCGATTATCCCGTGAATTTCCTGGGTTGAGTCCTGAGTTCGCTTGGCAAGGCCCCGCACTTCATCTGCTACAACAGCAAATCCGCGCCCATTCTCACCGGCCCGCGCCGCTTCAATCGCCGCATTCAGCGCCAGCAGATTGGTCTGGCCCGCAATTTCTTCAATAATCTTGGCGACGCTGGCGATTCTCTGGGTTTCAGTGGCCAGTTCGCCAACCGATTCGCTGATGCTATGCACAGTGGTTTGTAGGCCCTGGATCACTTCACGGGTTGTGCCTATCACTGTAGCCCCTCGCTCTGCCAGCTCGCGGGATTCCTCGGCTTTGTGAGCGGTGCTTTGAACATTGGAAGACACTTCGGTAATGGTCTGGGAAACCTCGTGCACAGACGCGGCTACATTACTGATTTCTGCCTGCTGTTTCCTGAGGGCTTCGTGGGACTCGTAGGTTACTTCAAGCCCTTGTACCGCGCCGGTTTTTACTTCTACGGCAGAGTCCTCCAGCCTCGAGAGCACCGCATCAAGGTGGGCCTTCTGCGCCATTACGGCAACTTTCATGCGCCCGGATTCAAGGTCTTCGTCTGTGTAACTGCGTGCGGCCAGGTCATCTGTAAAGCTATTTTCAAGAAGCTGCATCACCGAGCTTATTAACTGGCGCCGGGAGCGATGCATCCAAAGGATGTAAGTGATCACCCCAAGCAAAAGAACAGCCTGCGCTATCGAAGCCTGGCCGGAATAGAAAGTGAGCGCAGCGACAACCACAGCAGCGGCCAGAAACAATGATTCCGGCGTGAATTTTTTCAAAAAGGAGGTGTGTGAGCTGCCTTGGCGAATCATGGCGTACTGTTTTTCCGCACGCTGGATGTCTTTTCTGGAGGGGCAGGAGCGAACCGACTCGTACCCGACAACTGATCCGTTTTCAGTGACTGGCGTTACATAGGCACTAACCCAATAAAAATCGCCGTTCTTGCAGCGATTTTTAATCAATCCCATCCAGGGTGTGCCTGCCTTCAGATGGGACCACAGGTTTTCGTATGCGTCTGTGGGCATATCGGGGTGGCGCACAATATTATGCGGCTGGCCAATAAGCTCGTCCCGCGTAAACCCACTAATCTCTACAAACGCTTGGTTGCAGTGGCGTATGTTACCTTTCAGATCTGTCGATGATATGAGCTTTTTTGACACTGAAAAGGTCTGTTCAGTATCCGTAACCGGCAGATTTTTCCTCACGTTGAGCACCTTGATTCACAGTTGTTTAACCAACAACGTTGGTACAACGTGACCAATAAGTAAATCATTTACTTATTTAAATACTTCTAACAAAACAATGGACTTTACTCCGGCACGGCCTCCAGCTTGGCAACCGTCGATCGAGCCAATGCAGACAACTCTGCCGGGCTTTCGTTAGCGTAGGTGATAATTTGCTGCTTCATACTTCTGGCCCAGAATTTATGAAGATGGTCCGCCGCTACGTCGGCCACCTTGTCGTCATCACCCTGGTGCAGGTTGTTGGCGATGATCTGGTCGAGCATTTTGATCAGGTTGTTTAATTGCTGGTCACTCACAACGCACTCTCCTGAGATGTGTCTTCACCACGGGCATAGATTACGTGGCGGCCGGGGCGTGCGAAGCCAATAAGGTTCATGCCACTTTTGCAGGCTTCGCGGATGGCCAGGGCGGTGGGGGCGGATACCGCCACAAGCGTGCCGATACCTGCACTGGCGCTCTTTTGCACCATTTCAAAACTGGCGCGGCTGGAGATCAGCGCGAATCCGTCGCCGAAGGCCTGGTCGCCATGCTCACGCAGGCGGGCACCAATCAGTTTGTCGAGCGCATTGTGGCGGCCTACATCTTCCCGTGCCTGAACAATAAGGCCGTCGGTGGAACACCAGGCCGCACCGTGGGTGGCGCCTGTTTCAAGCTGCAGCGGCTGGTGTTTTTTCAGGTTTTGCAGCGCAGCCTGAACGGCTTCATCGCTGGGCATAAGCCGCAACGCCACCACGCCAAGCGCACGTACTACATGGGCAAGAGATTCGGTGCCACATAACCCGCAGCCGGTTCGGCCGGTCATGTTGCGACGCTGTTCCCGCAAGCGAGCGTAGCAGTCACCGGCAATATGCATATCCAACTCTATGCCATCTTCACCCGGCTTTATCTCGATGCTGAACAGCTGATCTGGCCGCTGCACTATACCTTCGCTCAGGCTGAAACCCAGGGCGAAATCCTCAAGATCACAGGGCGAGGCCATCATCACAGCATGGGATACGCCGTTATATACCATGGCCACCGGGATTTCTTCCGCCACCAGATCCCGTGTTCGAGCGCGTTCAATCCCGCCACGCACGCTCACCCGAACCTCACTCATCGGTGGCGGCGAAGCGCTGGCGGATGAGCAAACCACAGCAGCCGGCTCCCGATTACTTGAGTACGTGTGCATGGCTGTTTTCCTGCGTGTCCATGGCCGGCTTCAGCAAAGCCTGCTGGCGCTTGTCGAAGTCCACAAAGTTACGCTGCCAATCGGATGGCTGGGATACTTTTTCCACTTGTACCGCCGTTACCTTATATTCCGGGCAATTGGTGGCCCAATCGGAGTTGTCGGTGGTAATCACGTTGGCGCCGCTGCCCGGATGGTGGAAGGTGGTGTAAACCACGCCTGGCAACATGCGTGTGCTGAGTTTTGCCCGTAGTACGGTATGGCCCACGCGGCTGCTGATGCCCAGCCAGTCGCCCTCTTTAACACCACGCAATTCGGCGTCGCTGGGGTGCAGTTCCAACAGGTCTTCTTCGTGCCAATCGCTGTTTTTGGTGCGCCGGGTTTGCGCGCCTACGTTGTACTGGGACAGTATGCGGCCCGTGGTCAGCAGCAACGGGAACCGTCGGCTGGCCCGCTCTTCAGTGGCCAGGTATTCGGTCACCGCAAAGCGGCCTTTGCCAATGGGGAAATCCAGCGTGTGCATGGTGGGTGTGCCATCCGGGTGTTCGTCGTTGCATGGCCACTGGATACTGCCTAAGCGCTCCAGTTTGTCATAGCTCACACCGGTAAAGGTGGGGGTTAGCAACGCGATTTCGTCCATGATTTCAGACGGATGGCTGTATTCCATCGGATAGCCCAAGGCGTTAGACAGCGCCATGGTTACTTCCCAGTCTTCCAGGCCCGCAACAGGCTCCATTACTTTGCGCACACGGTTAATGCGGCGCTCGGCGTTGGTGAAAGTGCCGTTCTTTTCCAGGAACGTGGAGCCCGGCAGCAATACGTGGGCGAACTTGGCGGTTTCGTTCAGGAAGATGTCCTGCACAATCAAACAATCCAGCGCTTTCAGCGCCGACTCTACGTGGTGGGTGTTGGGATCTGACTGGGCAATGTCTTCGCCCTGCACATACAGCGCCTTGAACGTGCCGGCGATGGCGGCGTCAAACATATTGGGGATACGCAGGCCCGGCTCGTTGTCGATGGGTACGCCCCATACAGCTTCAAACCGGTTGCGCACTTCCGGATCGTTGACGTGCTGGTAGCCCGGCAGTTCGTGGGGGAATGACCCCATATCGCAGGAGCCCTGCACGTTGTTCTGGCCGCGCAGTGGGTTTACACCGCCACCTTCGCGGCCAATGTTACCGGTGGCCAGCGCCAGGTTGGCAATGCCCATTACCATGGTCGAGCCTTGGCTGTGCTCGGTCACACCCAGGCCATAGTAGATGGCACCGTTGCCGGCTTCGGCGTACATACGGGCGGCTTCACGCACCTTGGGCGCCGACACGCCTGTGACTTCTTCCATGGCTTCCGGGGAGTTGCGTTCCTCGGCAATAAATGTGCGCCAAGTGGTGTAGGCCTCGGTATCGCAGCGGCTATTGATGAAATCTGTATCTTCCAGGCCTTCGTTTACAATTACGTGGGCCAGGGCATTTACCATGGCCACGTTGGTGCCGGGGCGTAGTGGCAAATGAATGCCTTCGCCGCCATGGGGCGTGTTCAATATGTCGATGCGGCGCGGGTCGATCACGATCAGTTTCGCGCCCTGGCGCAAGCGCTTGCGCATCAGCGAACCAAACACCGGGTGGGCATCGGTAGGGTTGGCGCCAATTACCACAATGGTGTCGGCCTTCATTACCGAATCAAAGGTTTGGGTGCCGGCAGATTCACCCAGTGTGGTTTTAAGGCCGTAACCGGTGGGGGAGTGGCATACTCTTGCGCAGGTGTCGGTGTTGTTGTTGCCGAAGGCCGTGCGCACCATCTTTTGCACCAGGTAGGTTTCTTCGTTGGTGCAACGTGAGGACGTGATACCGCCGATGCTTTCACGGCCATTCTCAGCTTGAATACCTTTGAGCTTTTTGGCCGAGAACGCCAAGGCTTCGTCCCAGGACACGACTTTCCACGGGTCGTTGATGGAATCACGAATCATCGGCTCTTTAATGCGATCTTTGTGGGTGGCGTAGCCAAACGCAAAGCGGCCTTTCACGCAGGAGTGGCCGTGATTAGCATCACCGCCCTTGTACGGCACCATGCGCACCAGCTGGTCGCCCTTCATTTCGGCTTTGAACGAGCAGCCCACGCCGCAGTATGCGCAGGTGGTGACTACGCTGTGCTCGGGCTGGCCGGCGTCGATTACGCTCTTTTCCATCAATGTAGACGTAGGGCAAGCCTGTACACAGGCGCCGCACGACACGCACTCGGAATCCATAAACGGATCGTTCTGGCTGGCAGATACCACAGAATCAAAGCCGCGACCTTCGATGGTTAGCGCAAACGTACCCTGCACCTCGTCGCAGGCCCGCACGCAGCGCGAGCACACAATGCATTTGCTCGGATCAAAGCTGAAGTAAGGGTTGGAATCATCGATTTCGGCATCCAGATGGTTCTTGCCCTCAAACCCATAACGCACTTCCCGCAGGCCTACCGCGCCGGCAACATCCTGTAATTCACAATCGCCATTAGCCGGGCAAGTCAGGCAGTCCAGCGGGTGGTCGGAGATGTACAGCTCCATAATATTGCGGCGCAGCTTCGCCAGTTTGCCGGTCTGGGTGGTTACTTCCATGCCCTCTGCTACAGGGGTGGTGCAGGAGGCCGGGTAACCGCGGCGGCCTTCAATTTCTACCGCACACAGACGGCATGAACCAAAGGCTTCCAGGTTATCGGAAGCGCAGAGTTTGGGAATATTGATGCCGGCCAACGCGGCGGCACGTAATACCGAGGTGCCCCCCGGTACCGTAATGTCGCGGCCATCGACGGAAATAGAGACCAGCTCTTCCGACAGGCTTGGCGGCGTACCGTAATCGAAATCGGGGTTCAGTCCGTTTTTGCCGGGCTCGTAGCTTTGGATGCCTGGATCGTAATAATGCAACATGTCATGCCTCCACTGGGCGCGGGCTGGCCATCAAATCTTCAGGGAAATACTTCATAACGCTCTGTACCGGGAACGGCGTCATGCCGCCCATGGCACACAGGGAGCCGTCGACCATGGTGTCGCACAGCTCTTCCAGCAGCTCCAGGTTGTCGTCGCGGTTTTCACCGGCACGGATGCGGTCAATTACTTCTACACCGCGCACGGAACCAATGCGGCAAGGGGTGCATTTGCCGCAAGATTCAACGGCGCAGAATTCCATGGCAAAGCGCGCTTGTTCGCCCATATCTACTGTGTCATCAAATACCACCACGCCACCGTGGCCAATACCGGCACCAAGCTTGGCGAAGGCCTCGTAATCCATGGGGGTATCCCACTGCTCTTCCGGCATATACGCCATCAACGGGCCACCCACCTGCACGGCTTTCATCGGCCGCCCCGTGAAGGATCCGGCGCCAAAGTCTTCCAGTATTTTGCGCAGAGTCACGCCAAAGGCCACTTCAATAAGGCCGCCTTGCTTGATATTGCCCGCCAGCTGAATTGGCAGCGTGCCCAACGAGCGGCCCATGCCGTAATCCGCGTAGTCTTTGCCCCCGTGGGCTAAAATGTAAGGCACGGCGGCCAGCGACAGCACGTTATTTACCACTGTAGGCTGACCGAACAGGCCTTTGATGGCGGGCAGCGGCGGCTTTGAACGCACCAGCCCTCGCTTGCCTTCCAGGCTCTCCAGCAAGGAGGTTTCTTCGCCACAAATGTAGGCGCCGGCGCCGAGGCGCACTTCCAATCGGAACGAACGCCCGTTGCCGCAAACGTTATCACCCAGATAACCTTGGGCCTCTGCAATGCGGATGGCCTCGTCCAGCATTTTTTTCGACAGCAGGTATTCCGAACGTACGTAAATAAAGCCCAGCGTTGCACCCACCGCCAGGCCGGCAATGGTCATGCCTTCGATCAACATGTACGGGTCGCACTCCATTACCAGGCGGTCGGCAAACGTGCCGGAATCGCCTTCGTCGGCGTTGCAGACCACGTATTTTTGCTGGTTTTGGGGCTCGTCCAACACGGTTTGCCATTTAATACCCGCAGGAAACGCAGCGCCGCCACGGCCACGCAAGCCAGAGGCTTTCACTTCGTCCACAACGCCTTGAGGCGCCAGCGCCGCCGCTTTTTTCAGGCCGGCAAAGCCTCCGTGGGCGATGTAATCTTCAATGCAAATCGGATCGGTAATGCCGATGCGGGCAAAAGTAAGTCGCTGCTGGCGCTGTAGGTAGGAGTGCTGCGCGATGTCACCCAAATACAGTGGGTGACCGGGCTTGCCCTCTAACAGTCCGGCTGCCACCAGCTCATCCACCTGCTCCGGCTCCACCGGGCCATACGCAACACGGCCGTTAGGCGTTTGCACTTCCACCAGAGGTTCCAGCCAGAACAACCCGCGGGAACCGTTGCGCACCAGGTGTATGTCCAGGCCCTGCTGATCTGCGGCCTGCTGCAACTGCTGCGCCACGCGGTCGGCCCCCAGAGACAGGGCGGTGGTATCGCAGGGCACATAAATTGTTGTTGTCATGAGTCTTGCTCCTGCTCTTATTTTAGCTGGAGAACGGACGTTGTCAGTTTGTCCGCCAGCTGGTCGAATTTTTGCGGGGTAACGCGGCCAATAATTTCATCATTCACGCGTATAGAAGGCCCACAGGCGCAGTTACCCAAGCAGTACACTGGCTCCAGGGTGAACTCGTTATCGCTGGTGGTATCGTGGTAGCCCACACCCAGTTTTTCCTGAATATGGCGCTCAAGAGCGCGGCCACCCCGGGCCTGGCAGGCTTCTGCCCGGCACACTTCCAGCACGTTGCTGCCGGCAGGGCGGGTACGAAAATAATGATAAAAGCTGATAACGCCGTGAATGTCGGCACGGGTTTGCTGCAGCATTTCGGCAATGATGGGGACTGCCCCCTCTGGCACGTAACCGATACGACCCTGTATGGCGTGCAAGATAGGTAAAAGCGCACCTGGCTTATGCTGCAACGCTGCGACCTCCTCACGGATGGTGTCGGGGCTCCAGTCGCAGGCAGAAGGAGCCACGGTTACCGCTACCTCGGGGTCAGCTGACTGTGTAATATGCATACCTGTTCCTACCTGTTTTTGTTTTTCCACAGTAGAGACTACTATATACGTAAATTATCACTCTGAGCCCATCTTCGAAATATGAACGAAAATGCATAACAAAAAACTCAGCATCTCACCCGCCTGGATTTTTCGCACCAACGACGACGAACTGTTCGAGCCGGTGCTGTTTCGCCTGCTTGAGGGCATTCGTGATACAGGCAAACTCACCGCAGCCGCAGCCAGTGCCGGCGTTTCCTATCGCCACGCCTGGAACCTGCTTAACCGTGGCAGCCACATTTTCACCCTACCGCTGGTGATCATGCGCAAAGGCCAAGGCACCCAGCTTTCCTCTCTGGGTGAAAAACTGCTGTGGGCCGAGCACCGGGTCAGCGCACGTCTGGGGCCGCAAATCGACAGCATGGCTGCCGAACTGAACGATCAGATCCAACAACTGCTGGCCGACACCACACCCACCTTGCGCCTGCACGCCAGCCACGGCTACGCAGTAACATTATTACCCGAGCTGGCAGACCAACTGAACATCAATTTGCAGTACAAAAATCCAGCGGAGGCGCTGCTGGCGCTTAATCAGGGAGAGTGCGACCTCGCCAGCTTTCACTTGCCAACCTGCCCACAATTAGCTGGTGAAATTTTGGACCACTATCAAGCACTACTGAGTGACGGAGGCCACCGCCTGATTCGGTTTGTGACACGTCGCGAAGGGTTAATGCTGCGCAAAGGTGAACACGGCCATGTGAACAACCTGCAGCAGCTGAGCAAATCCGGTTTACGTTTTATAAGTCGCGACCCACACTCTGGCACCCGCGTTCTGTTCAATCTTTTGCTCCAACAGCAAGGGCTTAGCGAAACAAGTATTAACCGCGGTGGCCATCAGGAGTTCACTCACACCGCCGTAGCGGCGTTTGTGGCCTCTGGCATGGCCGACATCGGCTTTGGTGTTCAAGCCGCTGCCGAACAGTTTGGCCTCGACTTTGTAGAATTGGCCTGCGAGCACTATCTGCTGATTTATCGCTCGGACCGCCTGCCGCAAAACACGTTGGCACAGCTAAGCGCTCTTTTGCGCTCGCCGGAGCTGCTTGAGCGCATCGACAGCGTGCCTGGCTATCAGCCTGACCAACCCGGCCTAATTACCAGCTTTGACGAGCTGATTGCGGCTGACCAATAATTAAAACAGCGTCGCAGTTTGCGGCGTTATTCAAAGATGCACCAATCAAGCCTTTGATCGATGCACAATATCCTCCGGCGCAAGATCAGTGCGCTCGAACTCCTCCGAAATAGCCGGGGTTGAGAAATTAACAAAAAGATGAAAGTAGTAGTTGCGCCGGAATCTATGTTGAATGACCTTTGTTTAACTAAAAAGCCATTCCGCCGAAAATCGGGCATTACGCAGATCTTCTTCGGACCTTTCTTTGAAATCAGGTTGCCTGACCCTCTGGTGTTAGCTACATTCAATAAGAAGCTATAATAAGAGTCATAATTCTCGGTGCCAATGACGCGAAGTACTTGAAATACGCCAGCCCTGAGAAAAATCATTGCTATTGGTTGCCGCACTGATTGAAAGCAATCACTCTTGGTTGCTAAAAATCACTTCGATATATGGTAAGGGGGGCGTTATATGTTGCTGGGATTGAATTTGTTATGGGTCGGGGCAGTGTTGTTTCTAAATGGCATATGGCTTATCGGAAAAATTGACGATAAAGAAATTTCTATCATCAATATCTTCGTTGGCGGGCTCACTTTAATTGTTTCTTTAACTATTGCGCTCAATGCGGAAGCCACGTTGGAATCAATTCAGGCGGGAGCCTTTACACTATTATTTTCGCTCACATACCTCTGGGTTGCCTTTGGCCGATACAACGGTGCTGATGGTCGTGGCCTAGGCTGGTATAGCTTATTTGTTTCTATAACTACAATTCCTATCGCAATCAGCACGTTCCAAGGCGCCACGACAGCATGGGGTTTTTGGTTTGGTGTCAGCTGGGCCTCTTGGTGCGTTCTGTGGTTCATGTATTTCTTATTATTGGCACTTGGAAAACCCATTCAGAAAATCACCGGCTGGGCTACCTTGATCATGGGAATATATACCGGCTGGATTCCCGGGTATCTCTTGCTAAAAGGCATTCTCAGCTAAGCTACAGACTGCATCGCGATCCATGTAGCCAGTGAGCCCAAGGCCAAAAACATACTTTTCAGCCAGTTCACAGTTCAGCCCGCCTCGGGAAGCAGGTCTGAGCTGAGCATCCTGAAAAAACTGGTAGTAACGAAAAAGCTTTTCACTTCACACCTCAGGTGCCTACGCCTGAAAAGTCACAGTGAAAGCCGTCTAAAATGGCAATCATTAACTCTCAAGACAAACGTCATCGCCAACTCTTATTGGCCCTCTGTTCAAAATATCGCCGTAAATTCCAAGATTCTGGCCCGCTTCCCGGACAATACTGCGAAGTATACTGGTGTCTGCGCCAAGGCCACTTTGCTGTCTTGTGACGGCACCGCAGCGGGGCGTGGGATCACCACATGCAATAGTGATCCCACCGATTTTCAGTTTTTTACCGACCCAGTCCTGCTCGGCTAACCCATCCACACTCGGCAGGGTGTGGATCACAAGGTTTGGGCGAAAGCGTTCGACCCGCCAATCGGAATCCGGTTTCAGTTGCTTCATGTGGTCGAGGCTAGCAGTCGTCAAAATGTGAAACGGCGACACCAAGAAAAACGTGCCTGGAAGTGACACGTAGTCCTGCATGGATTGCGGCAGGTTGTCTAGGTCTGGCAAGGGCTCGCCCTCTTCTCGTGCAAAGGTGGCTTTCAATTCCTCAAGCCAGGTATGGTCGTCGGGTTTATAACGGCGATAAAAGTCATCGTCTGCCGTCGATCGCACTGGCTGCAGTAAGCTCTGATAACCCAATAAAGCAGACACTTGCTCACTCGCCTGTTGACTGCCGCACTGAAGCATTTGGCCGTCGGGGAACGTAATCTCAACCTGTCCAGTCGCACTTTCGGTTAGACACCGAGCACGACATTGAAGAAGTTGCGGGCGAAACTTGCAGCTTTGAATCTCGCCACGCTGTACATCCTGCACAGCCCATAAACGGTCACCCTTTAAACCAGCGGAATCAAGATCACAGTTTGCCAGGCGTTCACCCGCCATACCTTTGACGGGATAACGCCAAATTGATTCGATATTGCCAATCTTCATCACCGTCACCTCTGTAAGCGTCAGCTAAGCGGGCGGGAGAGCATTATAGCGTGTTTTAACACCCCCCCCCGCCAAGGGGGGGGGCAAGAGCTATTAACTTCAACAACAATCGATCAGTGGCTGATCATCCAAGGCCGCATAGAGGGAAACATTTTTTTTCCGTCGGCGGTGTAAAACAGCATAGCCTTGCCAGGCTTGGGCGAGCCACAGCCACAACTGCGGCTATGCTCTTGGTCGCGCTCCCTGCGTTCGGCGGTTGAGAACACTGGCTCGTGGCGGGCACGTTCATTACGCTCCAAAGCCGTTCGCTTTGCGGTATCCATCGTTCCAATTTTTGCAGGTAACACAATCACTCTGGGCGACAGCTCCTTGCAGTTGGGGCACTCAGACGGCTTGCCAGCGTCGGCCATAGTCGCCAACGTATTAAACAGGCCGTGCTCCCGGCACTTGTAGTCATACACAGGCATGGCATCTACTCCTTGTCTTTCGACAGCGGTACGTCCATACCATCACTGACCATTTTCTTAGGTCCGTCAGCGCACGGGTTAATGTCGAAGTCGAAGATTCCAGTTGGCAGCCAGAGTGTGGCGCACGCGTTCGGTATATCCACCACGCCGCTGATGTGACCCTCCACCGGCGCGCAACCCAGAATCGCGTATGCTTGAGCTTTGGTATAACCGAACTTGGTCATGTACTCGATGGCGTTCAAACAAGCTTGGCGATACGCCACATGCACGTCGAGGTAATGCTGGCCGCCGTCTTCATCCACGGAGATACCTTCAAAAATTACGTAATCGTCGTAGCGGGGCTTGATTGGGCTGGGCTTGAACACTGGGTTCTTCACGCCATATTTTTTCACGCCATCCTTGATCAGATTCACTCGCAGGTGAATCCAGCCGGCCATTTCAATTGCGCCACAAAACGTGATTTCACCGTCGCCCTGGCTGAAGTGCAAATCGCCGACCGACAAGCCAGCACCGTCCACATACACCGGAAAGTAAACCTTGGCGCCACGGGAAAGGTCTTTAATGTCGCAGTTACCGCCATGTTCCCGGGGAGGCACGGTTCGGGCACCTTCTGCACCCGCGGCTTTGGCAGCATCACCTTTTAACTGGCCCATATGGGCGGTATCACCGTGCGGCAGCGTGGCCAGTGCTGGTACACGCTCCGGGTCGGTATCCACCAGCCCCGCCTCGCGCTTATTCCAAGTGTCCAGCAGATCTTTTGACGGTAAACAGCCAATCAAACCGGGATGGATCAGGCCAGCGAATTCTACATTGGGAATGTGGCGGGACTTAGTGAACATGCCGTTAAAGTCCCAGATGCTCTTCTGGGCCTCCGGGAAGTGTTCGGTTAGAAAACCACCACCGTTCTGCTTAGAGAAGAACCCATTAAAGCCCCACTGACTCTCCTTAAAGGTACCTATGTCGAGGATATCCACTTCTAACAAGTCGCCAGGCTGCGCGCCCTCCACGCCAATTGGACCAGACAAAAAGTGCACCTGGGTCAGATCCACATCACGCACGTCATCGGCGCTGTCATTATTCTTTATCTGCCCCCCGGTCCAGTCATAACACTCTACGATAAAATCATCACCGGGCTTAACGGTGGCTACCATAGGGATATCCGGATGCCAGCGGTTGTGAATGCTGTCATTACTGTAGGCGGATTTGTTCAGATCGATTTTTATAATAGTATCGGCCATGATAGGCGCTCCTAAGTATTATTAATATTAGAGGCTTACACACTTGATCAACAACTTTACTACCTAACCTGAATTATTCAGAAAAGCAGGGAAATTTCGTTTAACTAATTGAATCAAAAGTAGTTACGTTAATATTTTTTATTGTGAAATTTGTTGAAAATATCCTGCTAACTCATTCAAGACCAACTCTCAGTAATTTGCAACCTAGCTTTTCACATAACTGCGTCTAATTTGACTATTTATATCTCCGTTCTTCGCCTTGCCATTGCGGCAGGCCAGCCTTAAAACTGAGCGATAAATACTCTCCCTACCTCGTGAAAACTGCCCTTCTGTCGATTGATATAACTGTTAACGTTTTATAAGTAGTATTCCTTACCAATCACTCATTGGTTGTCGAGTGTGATTAGTCGTTAGTGAATGAGCGGCAGAAGCAGCTAGGCCAAGTCATCTGCTTTGACGGCGGCCAACCATTTGATACAAGTGTGCTTTACGGTGATACTGAAAGGCATCGAAGTTCGGTATGGAGCGGGTGATGGGAATCGAACCCACGTATGCAGCTTGGGAAGCTGCCGTTCTACCATTGAACTACACCCGCTAGAAGACGTGACTACCCGCGCAATATAAGCGCTTCCGCCGGCTACCGGCAAGCATTCTCTTATGGAGTTCTGATGGATCCAATGCTCACCCTGGTCGGTGCCCTGATGCTTGTCATCAGCATCCTTCTGAGCCCACTTTCCAGCCGCGTCGGTATGCCGGTCCTGCTTATTTTCCTGGCGGTGGGCATGATGATGGGCAAAGACGGCCCAGGTGGCATTGAATTCGACGATTTTCAACTCTCTTTTCTGGTCGCCAATCTGGCCTTGGGTGTTATCCTTCTGGATGGCGGCATGCGCACACGTGCAGAAACCTTCCGTGTAGGCCTGAAGCCTGCTTTGGTACTGGCTACGCTTGGCGTTGCCATGACAGCCATAGGGGCCGCTTTTGTCGCCTGGCTGGTTTTCGACCTGCATTGGATGACCGCTCTGCTGGTCGGCTCTATCATTTCATCAACCGATGCAGCCGCCGTGTTTTCGCTATTGCAGGGCCGTGGTCTGCATTTGAACGAGCGGGTCAGCGCTACTCTGGAAATAGAATCTGGCAGTAACGACCCCATGGCGATCTTCCTGACGCTGATGATGGTCACGCTGATTGGCAGCGATGGAGACCATGCCATTCAGGAGTCGTTGATTCTGCTGTTCAAGCAGTTCAGCATTGGTGGCGTTGGCGGTATCGTCGGTGGGTTTCTGATTGCCGAGCTAACCAACCGTATTCGCCTTACGCCATCTCTCTACCCGCTGCTGGTAGCTGCTGCTGGCATTTCAGTATTTTCTGCCATCAATGCCATTGGCGGCAGCGGATTTCTGGCCATTTACCTTTGCGGTGTTGTGATAGGCAACCGGCAGGTCCGGATGATGCCTATGATTCTGCAGATGCACGATGGCTTGGCCTGGCTGGCTCAACTTTGCCTGTTCCTGATTCTCGGCCTGTTGGTTAATCCGTCTGATCTGCTACCTCTGGCGGGAAGCGGCCTGATACTGGCACTGGCGCTGATTTTTGTGATCCGGCCATTAACCGTTATGGCTACCCTTTGGCCTTTTGGCTTTAACCGCCGGGAGTTGGGTTTTATTAGCTGGGTGGGCCTGCGGGGGGCTGTACCAATTGTTCTGGCGCTGTTCCCGATCATCGCCAACCTGCCCGAAGCACAGCTGGTTTTTCATGCGGCTTTTTTTATTGTGCTGGTTTCTTTGCTGGTTCAAGGCACCACTATTGCGCCGCTTGCGCGCAAACTGCGCCTGGAAATTCCGGCAAACGGCGAGCCCTACCGGCGTTTGCCACTAGACGCCCCAGCCGCGGGTGATCATGAGCTGATGCTGTTCCCTTTACGGGGGGAGAACTGGGAGAAACCCATTGTGTTGGGGCAATTGCGCTTTCCCGAAAACACGGCCGTTGCCGGCGTGTTTCGTAATCGCGTTTGTCTGCAGCCAAAGGCCGATTTAGAAGTATCCAATGGCGATGTCGTTGCCATGTTTGCCACACCCAGTGTTCTGAAAGAGCTGGGCAAATCCCTCAGTGGCCGACAATCTCCTAAGCACTTGGCAGAACGCGCCTTCTTCGGCGACTTTGTGCTGAACGGGGACGCGCTGCTTGGCGATGTGGAGCAGGTTTATGGGATCGAATTTGATGAGTTGCCGCCAGAGCTGTCACTGGCTGAATGCTTTGCAAAACGCACCAAGGGCCACCCGGTTATTGGCGACACCGTTGTGCTTGGGCCGGTCACTCTGGTGGCCAGGGCTACAGAGGCTGACCAAGTCACTAAGGTGGGCTTGAAAATGGAGAAGTCACAAAATGCTTAACCTGTGCATTGGATAGCGATAAAAGTTAACAAAACCCCTTAACATCTAACCGAACGGTTGTGTTATAAACAGCCCAGCGCGAAGATTAATCATTGGTAAGTTAAGGTTATTGCTATGCCCCGTTTATTAACCCGGTGCCTTCTGGCTCTGTTTATTACAGCAAGCTTTCCAGCGTACAGCTCAGAGCTGCTAGCGACAGCAGATACCCGAATGCCAACCATAGACAACGCTCCCAGCGAATCTATGGTGGTTAGCAAGGTGCTGGTAAGAAAAGAGCAACGCCGGCTTTATCTGATGAACGGAGAGGAAGTGCTCCGGAGCTACCGCATATCGCTTGGGGATAATCCTGAGGGGCACAAACTCTATGAAGGCGACGAACGCACGCCAGAGGGCGAGTACACGCTAGACTGGCGCAATTCAGGCAGTGACTTTTACAAGTCTATTCACATTTCCTACCCAAGCGTAAAAGACCGCGAAATGGCAGAAAACTGGGGCTTGAGTCCTGGCGGCAGCATTATGATTCACGGTTTACCCAATGGCGCAGAAGACATGGCGTTTGCTTATACAGGTCTGGACTGGACCAACGGATGCATTGCCGTTAACAACCAGGAGATGGATGAAATCTGGCAACTGGTGAACGACGGCACCCCGATACGCATCATTCCCTGACCCCGGCCCATGACACAAGCATTAAGTTGTCGTCATAACCTAAGAAAATTTACGTATACTTAGTTAACATTTCCGCTCAGAGTGTTTTACACTGTTTCACGACTCCGGTAGTCAACGCCTATCGGGCCGAAGCTGACAGGAAGTTGTCTAAACTGACTCTCGGATCAACAGGAAATAACTCGACCAATAAGGGGATTTACAATGCGTAAACTGACGATCGCCGGAATCGCACTGGCTACTGTTTTGACTGCAGGCTGTGCAACTACCGACCAGGGCGCTCTTGACGAAGCCAATGCAACTGCCAGCTCTGCTGAGCAAACTGCAGACAAGGCAATGAACACTGCTAACAGCGCTGCTAGCTCAGCACGTTCTGCACAACAAACTGCAGACCGGGCTCTGGCCGCTGCAAAAGCAGCTCAAAAAGCTGCTGACGAAGCAAACGAGCGCGCCAAGCGTATGCTCGATCGTGCAAGCAAGAAGTAAGACTTTAGCTTAAGCACTACAAAAAAGGCCGGGACCCCCGGCCTTTTTTTATGTCTCCCGTTTTATGATTCCGGCTGCTTTGGTTGATTATTATCTGGCGCCTTCTCCATGAACATTTTGATCATATCCATCGGTAGCGGGAACACGATGGTGGAAGAATTGGTATTGCTCATGTCTGAGAGGGTTTGCATGTAGCGTAATTGCATAGCTCCTGAATCGGCAGACATTACCTTTGCAGCCTCCACCAGTTTCTTGGACGCCTGCAACTCGCCTTCCGCATGAATCACTTTTGCCCGCCGCTCACGTTCGGCTTCAGCCTGGCGTGCAATGGCCCGAATCATGGATTCATCAAGGTCTACATGCTTGATTTCAACGTTAGCAACCTTGATTCCCCATTCTTCAGTTTGAGTATCAATGATCTCTTGAATATCCGCATTCAGCTTGTCGCGCTCTGATAGCATTTCGTCCAGGTCGTGTTTGCCCAGCACCGATCGCAACGTGGTCTGGGAGAGCTGGCTAGTCGCGGCACCGAAATCTTCAACACGGATAATGGCCCGCTCCGGGTCCACCACGCGGAAATAAAGCACCGCATTCACCCGCACCGTTACGTTATCCCGGGAAATTACGTCCTGGCTCGGCACGTCCAGAGTGATAATTCGTAAATCCACCCGCACAATCTGCTGAATGCCAGGAAGCACAACAATCAACCCCGGACCCTTCACACCCTGGAATCGGCCCAGGAAAAACACAACACCCCGCTGGTATTCCGGCAAAATCTTGATGGCAGAACCCAGTATCAGTAGTAGCACCACGGCGGGTGCCAGCCAGGGAATCAGATCACCAATCATACAGCCTCCTCATTTCGCTGCTGGTCACTGTGTGTCCCGTCAGCTCGCGGTGCGCCTACTGCCTCAACGCTGACAGTCAAGCCATCGATCCCGGTAACCGTCACTGCATCACCCTCGCGCACACGGTGGTGGCTGACGGCCCTCCAGCGCTCTCCACTGAGCCGCACATGCCCTCGATAACGCCCATGCTCCTCGCTAAAATCATTCAGGGCAACGACTGTTCTGCGGATTGCCTGTTCGGTACCGCTCACCGGAAGCTTTTTCCGCAGCCCGACAAACCGAGCGACCGTCCAAAAAATGAACCCTGCCGCAACTGCTGCGGTGCCCCCAATGGTCGGCAGAGAAATGGCACGGTGGCTGCCATCCATAAGAATGATCGAGCCGGCCACAAACGCAACTATGCCTCCCACACCAAGAATGCCAAAGCTGGGCACCAGAGATTCCCCGACAATAAACCCTAACCCAAGAAGAATCAGAGCCAACCCGGCGTAGTTTACCGACAGCACCTGAAACGCAAACATGGCCAGGATCAGACAGATGGCGCCTACAACACCTGGCACCACCGCGCCCGGGCTTGCCAGCTCAAAAATAATGCCGTAGAACCCGATAATCATCAGGAAATAAGCAACATTGGGGTTGGTAATGACTGAAAGTAGGCGTGTGCGCCAGTCCGGTTGCATACGAACAATCTTCAGCCCAGCAGTCTGGAGCGTTGCATCACCGGAGGCCAGGCGCACAGTGCGCCCGTCAATCTGGCGCAATAGCCCCGGTATATCCGCCGCAATAACATCTATAACGTTTTGCTCCAGGGCCTCGCTGGCGCTCAGATTAACCGCCTCACGTACGGCTTCTTCAGCCCAGTCAGCATTCCGGTCGTGGCGCTCCGCCAGCCCTCTGATGTAGCTAACCGCATCTTCCAGAACCTTGCGCTCCATAGCTGTTTCGCCACGACGCTTGTTATCGGTGGGGGGATTTTCTTTTTCGGCGGGCTCCGAGCTGCCTGGCACCCCGCCCATCTGAACCGGCGTTGCAGAGCCCAGGTTGGTCGCAGGGGCCATAGCGGCGATATGGCTTCCGTAGAGGATATAGGTACCGGCACTTGCAGCGCGGGCTCCTTGAGGGGAAACATAGGTTGCCACCGGCACATCAGAGCTCAGAATGGTTTTGATGATTCCCCGCATGGAGTCCATCAGGCCGCCAGGCGTGTCCATCTCGATAATCACCAGCCCTGCTGCCGCTTCGGATTCTGCCCGGCGAATGCCGCGAACAAGATAATCCATGGTGGCAGGGCCAATAGCCCCGTCAACTGTCAGAACCAGCGCGGTGTCGGAGCTCTTTTGCTGGGCGAACACCACATGCGTCAGTGACGCCAGACTGAGCAGTGTGCCAACCAGCATAACGACAACCCATGCTCTGAGCCATCCCTGACGGCCTGAGCTGATGGGGCGGTAGACCTGCATATCGCCTCCCCGGATGCGGAAGGTGGCTCAGAACAACTTGGCGAGCACCGAAACCGGCAACCGTCGTAGCACGTAACCAATGGGTGTCCAAGGCCAGCCTGGCACAAAACACTCACTTTTCCCGGATTCAATGGCCTTTACCATAGCCTTGCAGCCGGTCTTCGCATCTACAATAAACGGCGTGTTTTTCACCTTTTCGTTGATTTCCGTTCTGATATAGCCCGGATAAAGCGTTGTCACCTTGATGGGTGAGTCCACCTTTTTCAGTTCGACACGCAAACCCTCTGAAAGTGCCGCAAGGCCAACCTTGGTTGCAGCGTAGGTGTTTACATTGCCCGGCATGCCACGAACAGCCGTTACAGACGACACAGTTACCAGGTGCCCCCGGTTTTGTTCGCGGAATATTTCCATGGCCGCTTCCATCTGCGCCAACGCAGCAACAAAGTTGGTTTCCGCGGTTTGGCGGTTGGCATTGAACTTACCGGTACCAAGGGGCTGACCTTTGCCAATGCCTGCGTTAACAACAATACGGTCCAGGCTGCCAAACTCTTGCTGAAAAGCCCGAAAAACCTCAAAAACCTGATCGTGGTTGTTCACATCCAGGGCACGAATGCTAATGGTCACCTGAGGATGCTTGTCTGCAAGCTCCTCGCGCAATGTTTCCAGCCGCTCGGTGCGACGGGCACACAGGGCCAGGTTATCGCCCCTGGCTGCGAACTCGCGGGCCATGCCCTCACCGAGTCCCGAACTGGCGCCGGTGATCAGTATGGTGCGATTCATGGGTTCTCCTGACTTATCATTGTTATAAACACCGGGTATCGGCCGAACTAGAAGTACAGCTTCTGTTCAGGTTCTTCCTGGGATGAGAGTTGTTTGTTTGTTGGCGACTTGTCGGATGCCACCCGTGAAATCTGTTCGCCAACCATGGCAGGAATACCATCGGCTTGGTCTACCGCAAGTTCTATCGCCTTACGCTGAACTTCAACCCCGGGATGCTTCAGGCGGAAGGCTTCAACTTCGCGCGTAACTTCTTGCCACAGGCGGTCCCGATCCTTCTGGCTATACTCTTCGTGGGGGCGATGAACTTCAAGCCAGACCTCGCCTCCGGACATTCCCATTTTCACGGGATCGTTAACGATTTGTACCGATGTGCCTTTGCCCGCCTGATATACGAAACGGGATATATCTTCGTTATACATGCGGAAACAGCCGTGACTAACGGGCATTCCAACGCCAAACAGCTTGTTAGTGCCGTGAATCAGATAACCCTTTTCACTCAGCAAAAGGGCATGACTACCCAAGGGGTTGTCGGGGCCAGGCGGAATCATTCGAGGCAGGAAATCACCAGAGGCTTCATACTCTGCGCGAATGCTGGCAGGGGGGTACCACGCGGGTGACTCCAAGGGCATGGTGACCTTTGCATCAGCCAGCGGGGATGGGTTTTCAGACGTTCCAACACCGACTGGGTAAACCTGCACGCCATCCTCGGCAAAATAGTACAACCGATACTCCGCCAGGTTAATCACAATGCCTTCTCTGCGGGCCTCTGGCATAACATACTGGCGAGGCAGCGTGATGGTGGTGCCTTCACCGGGCAGCCAGGGATCAACACCCGGGTTTGCTTTCACAAGCTCAAGATAGCCCATCGCAAGCTGGCTACCCACTTCCGCAAAGGTGTCTTCGTACCGGGTGGTAAACACGTCGAGACGACCTGCCAAATCACCCTTGATCTCGAATGTTGGCACCCGGGGGCTACGATCAGTTGCCTGCCCGGAGGCGGGCTTTCCCGATGAGCTGTCCTGCTTTGCGGCCCACACCGGTTGCAAAGCCAATGTACTAGCCAGCAACACCAGCGCTGAATACGTTTTGAATCCCATAAGTCCCATTCCAGAAAAACCTGCTTCGTTGCGTGCAGTGACAGCCGGCACCCTCAGTAGTTCCAAACCATCTAGTATTTCCAAACCACTGATGACAGTGTCACAACCGCCATAACTGCGAACAAAATACTTGCACAAACCCGGGCGGTCGCCAGCGGCAACCGATCCATCAACCAGTGCCCCGCCATGATAACCGGTATGTTGGCCAGCAACATCCCCGCTGTTGTACCGATGATAACCCAGATTGTCTCAGTAAAGCGGGCCGCCAGAACAACGGTGGCAATCTGGGTTTTGTCGCCAATCTCTGCCAGAAAGAACATCACGGTCGTCGCCGCAAAGGCGCCCATGCCCAAAAACCGGGAGCTGTCGCTGTCGTCCTTATCTGGCACCAACAGCCACAAGGCGATTGCCACAAAGCTCAGGGCAAGAATCCAGGGAAGCCAGGTTTGGGGAATCCATGCAGCCACCCAGGCTCCCAGCCAAGCTGAAAGTGCGTGATTCAAGATGGTCGCAACGAGTATGCCCATAATTATGGGAAGGCGCTGAGTGTAACGGGCAACAAGAAAAAGGGAGAGCAGCTGGGTTTTGTCGCCAATTTCGGCAATGGCAACGGCTATTGTTGAAGTGAGAAATGCGTCCATGGATTCTTCCGGGGCGGATAGTTAGACATGAGACAGCTCACCTTCCGCCCTTGGAGGTGAAACTGCCTCAGGTCTTGCCAATTTCACCGAAACCAAGTGAAACACGATAGCCATGGGGATGGGCCCCAAGTATGTTGACTACCGTCCGATCCGGACACCGGATGCGGAGGCTACTCCCCTGAAGAGTAGGGCTATATTAGTTAATCTTTCCGGGCAAGGCAACCGGCTACATTCGCATGCGCCAAACGGGCACGACCGCTGCAGCAACGAATACGGCAACCAGCCACCAGGCCGTATGGAAGGCATTGATAGTGGGTAAGCCGCCGCTA
>Ga0208553_1000114_pt1 | contig 33471 bp, 47 predicted proteins | sample 6_EtaG_FD_184079 | JGI IMG/M metagenome (GOLD analysis project Ga0208553, IMG submission 184079) | Marine viral communities from the Subarctic Pacific Ocean - 6_ETSP_OMZ_AT15160 metaG (SPAdes) (version 2) | ecosystem: Environmental > Aquatic > Marine > Oceanic | place: Pacific Ocean | collected...
CCTTCACTTGGCACCTCCTGCCTTGGTTACTGCCTCATGGGCTTCCGCCCAGGCGGCTGCCGAATCGTGTGGGCACTGTGGGTCTTGGAGTAGACCGACCAGCGCAGCCAGCAGGTCACGCTCCAGGCTCGTAGGTCCAGCCGGGCGGACGAGGATCGCTTGCTCGTCTACTGTTGCCTCGTCGCCGTCACCGTACTCGGTGGCCTCTGCTGCTGCCTGCTCGCCCAACTCGATGGCAAGGTCAAGCAGCACGCTGGGGTCGCAGTCGGTTGTGATGGGGATCTGAATGATGAGGTCGGTCATGTTGTTCTCCTGTTGCCCTAAGATTATAGGGACGGGTAGAGTGATGGTCAAGTCAGGCAACAAAGATTGTTTGTTATCCTGAGTGGAAAGCACCAAGCCTTCCCTTGAGGGTGAAGGGTTCATCCAAGGCAACGAAGCCGTGCTCCCGCAGGGCCGCGTTGCTGTGGAACGGTCGGACCTCTGAGCCGGAAGTCGCCACGGTGATGTGAGGCACAGCGTTGGCGACCTCGATCCCGGCCTCGCTCAAGCGGGCGTCAGGCTCAACCACGAAGACCTGGATGTCCTCGGTCTCAAGCTTGCCGATGACCTTGAGGTTGACCTCGTGGCCCTCGTTGGCAAGCACAGTATCAGCCGCTCCAGGGGCAGGGCGGAACTCAATGGTCATGTGATCGAGGAATCGATCAGGCATGGCCCATTCAAAGTGTCCAAGGAGGCCGTCCTTTTCCTCTGCTGTGAGGTCAAGGAAGACGGCAGTGAAGATGATGCTGCTCATGTTGCTCCTGTTGTTGTTGGGTGGTGAGGTAGGGGGCTTGGCCCCCCACCTATGCTTTACTTGGCTGCCATGGCGGCGTCCTGCTCCTCGGCCTCGCTGCTCACCCCGGCGTTCTCAAGGATGAGCTTGGCCGCCTTCTCCGCCTGCGATGCGGCGGTGATGATGGCCTTCTTGTCGCCCTTGAGTACCTTGAGCCACGAGGCCAGGTAGCTGGCGTGGTCGGGCCGGGGCTCGGTGGGCTGGCTGATGCCGAAGTCAGCGCCGAGAAAGGCAGCCGTCAACTCAGCCACAAGCTCCTCGAAGGCGTAAGCCTCCTCGCCAAACCGCTTGCCGAACTTCCGGTCAAGGCGGTCCTCGTGCCCGGTGCTGTGCCCACACTCATGGGCATCGACCGAGATGAAGGCAGCCTCATCCTCGAACTGCTCGAAGCACGGAAGCTGGATGCGGTCGTCGCTTGGCGAGTAGTAGGCGCGGTTGCCACCATACGTGACGGGCACCACCTCGTGCCATGCGTCGAGTACCCGCTTGGCCTCGGCGTAGTTGTCGCCAAGCTGTGAGCCGTCGTGGTCCTCGACCGTGGGGGCAGGACCAGGCGCGTGCTCGCTGCCCTCCTCCCATTCAATCTGGCAGGCGTTCCAGGCTGGGGTCAGCTTGGGGTATCCGATCTTCTTAGGCTCACCGTCCTTGCCAATGACCACGTTGCCGCTGGCATCTTTCTTGGGGAACCACAGCCACTTGACGATGCGGACGGATGCCTTCTGACCCTTGCGAACCTGCCCACCCTTGCCCTTGGCTCCCTTGTAGGTGTGCCACACGTTGGACCAGTACCCGTTCTCCATGGCCGCGAGCCAGCAGAGCAGGACGTTGATGCCGTTGTAGGGGTTGCCGCTGCCACCGCTGATGGGCCGCAGGCCGGAGCCACCCAGGCCCTTCCACTGAGCACGCCAGGGCGGAGTACCGGCTTCCAGCGCGTCGATGATGGAGTCGGTGATCACTTGGTAGGGGTCGAACTTCTTCTTGGCCATGATGTTGTCCTGTTGTTGGTTGCCACACTTATGTAAGTACGGCATGAGGTTAGGCAAGTGGGGGAGTGAAGATTCTTTCAGCCTGTGTATACAATCTCAGCGTTGGCGACGGCTTCGACGGTCCCGCCCTTGATCAGGTTGGCGGACTCACGGCCCCACACGTAGTGAAGCCAGCGACCATCGAAGGGGAAGTAGGTCAGGCTGGACCTGACCCGTTCATAGTTGCAGCAAACAGTCCAGGCTGGCGCGTACTCGTCCTGATCGAGAATGTCGCGGTCGGAGTCTCCCCAGGAGTCGCGGTACCACGGCCCGTAGTGGGCGCGTGCTTCTTGGCTGTCGTACTCGACGCAGCAAGCATCAGCGGGCAGGCCCGCCGCTTGGGCGTTGGCTCGCCACGCTTCGGCTACTTGCTGGACGGCTTCGGGTATCGGGGTGGTCATGTCGTTGTCCTGTTGAAGGTGGGTGGCCCCCCGAAGGGGGCCGGTGAAGTCACTGCGCCGGAGTCAGGACGCAGCGGTTCACCTTGGTTTCAGTCACGCCACGGTACTCGCCGTGGCCCTTGATGGTGGCGACCAGGGTGTAGGTACTACCCACCGTCACCCGCTCGCCGTCGTCGGAGTTGGCCCGCCCGGAGGCGAACCACTTGAGCACGTTGCCATCGGCGTCGGTCATCGAGACCAACTCGCTGGTGCCATACTCACCATCGAACAGGCGGGTGTCGCTGACCGTGACGGTCAGTGCAGCGTGGGCCTCGGCACCCTTGCGCTTGTCCGCAGCGGATAGCTTCCGGCCAATCTTATCACCGGCCCTGCCGATGGCGGCGCTCACCTTAGCGGCAACCTCACGCTCGCGGCGCAGCCGCTCACCCTTGACGTGCCGCTCGTAGGCAGCGACCGCACTGCACACGATGCCAAGTTCCCGGTAGGCGATGCCACCCAGGGAGCAGGCCACCTTGAGGTTCCAGAGGTAGTCGCTGTCGGTGTCGTCAGCGATGGCCTCGGTCCACTCGATGATGGTGTCGGCTTGCTCGCGCTCGGCGTCACCCCAGGGGGGCACGAAGCTCAGGCCCTCTTGGTCCCAAGCTCGACGCTGTTCCTCGTCCTTCGTCTCGGTCAGGGTGCCAAGCACGTGGTCGGCAGTGGCGTGGTAGCCGTACTCACGGGCGTTGCCCCGGCTGGTCCAGCCGCGAAGCTCTACCGATGCGAGGGTGATGGCGAGCACAGTCCGCACGTCCCAAGCCTTGGCACCACCGGAGCCAGTGCCCCAGTCGTCGTCGATGAAGTCGCCAAGCTCACGCTCATACTGAGCAGAGCGGAGAATCTCAGCGCCCGTGGCCTCACCCACGTAGTCCTTGAGGCACTGCCGACCGACTTGCTTGCGCGAGCCGTCGTCGTGCTGGATGACGTAGGTGTCGTTCCGCTTGCGCGCTGTGTTGCAGTGCTCGCATACCGGGCGCGATGTGCGGATGATGGGGTCGACCGCAGTACCCTCGAAGCGGGGCGAGGTGCGGACCACGTTGCGGTAGCCGTCCTCGGTGGCGATGTGCTGGATGGCAGCGACGAAGGCCCAGCCATTGAAGTGGACGGGCTTGGCGACCAGGGTGTACAGCCCGAAGCGGTGCCACTCGATGATGTCGGCCTCGTTGCGCTTGGGCACGGAGAGGTCCGCCACCTTGGTGAGCACCGGAGGCTCGAAGCCCAGACGGTTGGCCTTGCGGACCAGCTTGTCGAACCGCTCGCGCAGTCGGCCAGCGTTGGCGACGGGCACTCGGATGGCGGTCTGCTCGGTGCCATCAGCAGCGATGGCGATGTACTCGACGATGCCCAGGCGTGGGACACGGCGCTCGATGGTGCCGGTGTAGTCGCGGGCGGTGATGATCTTGGTGGTGGTCATGTCGTTGTCCTGTTGGTGGGGGTTACACACACTCGACCGTAACGGTCGATTGAGTCCAGTCGTAGGTCACACTGAAGACCCAGCCGCCGCCGTCTTGAACCTCGACGGTGGACCACTGCGGGGCCTCGTATGTTCCAGTCCACACAGGGCTGGAGAACTCAAGGCGCGGGCGAATGCTGACGAACAGGTCGTCCGGCTCTACCTCTGAGAGGCCGGGAGTCTCTGAGTCATCGGCGATAAGCTTGCCGACCCGTCGCACGGCATCGTCTCCAAGCTGTCGCTTGAGTCGGTCGTAATCGTTGTGTGTTTTGGGTATGGTCATGTTGTTGTCCTGTTGTTGGTTGGTTGGGGTTGGTCTTCTGGTGGTTGGGGGGAGCCGCCCCCCGGCGGTTGGTGTCGTTCACATGTCAGTCTCCTGTTGAGGTGGGGGGGGCTTGCGCCCCCGGTGTGGGTGGTTTGCTATCGAATCGTTGAGGTGTCTACGCCGAACACAATCTTCACCTCTTCGGTGTTGCGCTTGATGCACGCCTCTGCCTGCTCAATGTAGAACTCACCCTTGCACCACCGCTTCCTTTCAGCCGCGTTTTCGGACCCATCGTAGCGCGACCAGGAGAATGCCCGCATCTCGCCTGGACCGTCGTGCCATACCTCAAGTTGGTCGAACCCCTCAAGGTGATACACGCTCGACACCTTAGGAGAACCGAAGGATACGGCGAGCCGTTCGATCTTCCGTAGTACAGCGGCGTGTTCGTTAGGGTTGAGGTTGCTGCAGTCGAACTCTTCTGCAAGTCGTCGAAGTTTTGCAATCCGTTTCGGCGTGATGCCGCCGTTGATCTCAACGATTATGTCAACGCCAGTGTATGTGATTGTCATGTCAGTCTCCTGTTGAGGTGGGGGGAAGGTAGACGTCGTTCAGTCGGCGTGCCTCGCTTTCGCTTTGCATGGCACGGTCAGCGAGCGTGTAGAGTCGAAGGGTGTGGGGCTCGCCCAGTGCAGCGAGGATGACGCCGTCCTGGTTGGCGATGGTGTCGACGTGGCGCACCTCGAAGTCGGTGACGTAGTCGGACCAGGCAGCCAGCCATCGGCGGTTCCGCTTGCACCTGACGAGCACGCGGCCCCTGGTGTGCTCGAACTCAGCGTACCGCCACCCGGCAGCACTCAGGTCGGTGCTCAGGGTATCGTCGTCGAGGTAGAAGGCGGGCAGTAGTGAGGCCATCACGCCGCCTTCTCGCTTGTTGGTGAGGTAGTACATGAAGCTCCTGTTGTTTATTGGGAGAGGGGTTCAGGGCAGAAGTCGCAGGTCACATCGTCGTCGCAGTCGTGCGCCGTCAGGTACTCGTCGACGGGAAGCATCTGCTCGCCGTGCTTCTCGCAGGTGGTGACCGTGTCAGTCTCACCCGTCCGCTTGCAGGTCATTATCCAGTAGGTCATGGTGTCAGGCTCCTGTTGTTGCTACCCTACATTTAGTCACGGGTAGGTGGATGGTCAAGTCAGGCACAAGGCCAAAGGCGGTCATAATGTGTCTGCTTCGGCATGAAAGTGGCCCCCAGTCCCTTGACTTGCCAAGGTTTAGGTCATGCCGAAGGGCTGGTAAAGATGCCCCGTTGAACCTGGGTATTCAAGCTTAGGACTATCAGTCCCTACCTACTCTTTGAAAGTAGAAGGGGGAGTAATAGAGGAGAAGGGGGTACAGAAGACCCCCAGGTGGGGACAAGAATGTTTCCTGAGACAAGGGGGACAGGTAGGGACACCCAGGATATTGCCGGTTGGCCCTGGGCTATTCAGTGGCCCACAGGTAGGGACACCCCCCTGCTTTGTCCCTTCACGTGTCAAGGGTTGGGCTCACTTAGTACATGATGGCCCAGGGGTGAGGGTTATCGGCTGATGAGGACGAACACGGGAACGGTGAGGCCCATCACGCGAACCTGACGCTCGCATACTGTGGGCTTCTCCCCCCGTACTGCCATCTCGATTACAGTTGATGCCAGGTCGTCGAGGTCCAGTGACATCATCACGAAGCCGCTCCGCTGGCCGCTGATCTCGACATGGCTGGCAACGGTGCAGACGGTGCAGACGGGGGTGGGTTGGGTGGTGGACATGATGGGCTCCAGGGTCAGGGTTCAGTAGTCGTAGCCGTCAATCGGCCCGTCTTCGTATGAGTCAAGGTCGGAGAGTGAGAGGTCCGAGACCGCCTCGACTATCTCAGCCTTGCCTGCGCGGCGCTCCACAGTCTCGTGTGCCTTCTCGACACGCGCCGCCGTCCGAGCCCAGCGACCCGACCGACCACCGCCGTGACGACGACCCTCATACTTCTTGCCGTTCGCGTTGCCGCCTCTGCGGTGGGTGCCTTTGGCTCTGTTCATGATGGGCTCCAGGGTCAGGGTTACTGTCGCTCGATGCTGTGGAAGACCATCGGCGCGATGAGAAACGCGAGGGGAATGTAGCAGGCGAGCGGGGCAAGGTTGGTGATGAGGTCAATCACGATGGCTCCAGGGGTGAGGGTTCAGAGGAGGTTCTGCCAGTTGTTCGTTCGGGTCATGAATGACTCAAGCTGTTGCAGTAGTCCATTCGCGTGCATCAGCTTGGCGTCGAGCAGGCGATTCTCTTTCTCCAGTTGGCGCACTTTGGCCAAAAGCTCATCGCGTTCTTTCCGAAACGTTGCGGATGCTGCCCTGTGGTAGTCGTTCCATAAGGCGAGGCGTTGGTGCAGATTTTCGATGGTGGGCATGATGGGCTCCAGGGTGATGGGTTCAGCGGGACCAGGCGATACGCCCGAACCGCGAGAGGATGTGGGCACGGCTCCAGACTGACCAGACCTTGCGGTCGAGGCCAGACACCTCGTCCAGCCAGACCCAGAGGTCATCCTCAAGGGTGCCGCCTTGGGCGACCTTGCCGGTGCGGGTGTTCACGACGTAGAGGCGGTACTTCATGATGGGCTCCAGGGTGTGAGGGTTTAGGCGAGGGTGTATTCCCCAGCAGTACCAGTGAGAAGGAAGGAAGCGGCTGTGTCAGCATCCTGTAGGGATGCCGGTGAGCCGTCGCTGTTGACCAGCAGGTAGACTCGGCGGGTGTCCCGCCAGCCGGGGACGTTCACCGCATCGACTGCAAGGTAGGTCTGCTGGGGGTCGAGGACGATGCCTGTACCGAGTAGCTTGAAGGCTTGGGTTGGCTTGACTTTGAAGGGGGACATAGTGGGCTCCGGGGTGGACTGTATGGCGTAGCCATACAATCGGTGAGGGATTGTAAAGAGGTAAGCGGGGAGACGCCCGCCGCACCTCGCTCGCCCCGTTCCCACAGGGTGACGCATCCGGCGATATGCCAGGGGCAAGGCGGGATATGGGCGGCTGAGTCGGTGAGGTTTAGGGCTGCCTGTGGGTCATCGGCTGGGCCGAATCGGGCGGTGCCTGACCACTGCGGGGCTGCCTTTGCCCCACCCGCTGGCCGATATCCCAGGGGGGAGCGGCACAACGGGGGAGCGGTGAGGGTTGGACGTTAGCTACGTGGCAGCCGGGTGGTGCGTTCGCGGGGGACGGACCCGGAGCGGACCCGCCCGTCGTAGTCGGTGAAGATGACGAAGGTGTACTTCATGTTGAATCCTGCTGTTGGGGTTGACGTGTAAAGGGTTCGCCTCAACAGCGGGGCTCACCCCTCCTGTTGCACAGGGGGAGCCCGGCTGGAGGCTATGTGCGGCGGGGGATACGCTCCCCCGTGGCGGTTAGTCGGCGCGCTCGCCGTTGTGGACGAGCCCCCCCCCTACCTCGAAGACGAGGAAGCGAACGCCTGGCCGGGAGTGGAACGGGAAGGCCTTTCGGATGGCGTCCTGTGGGTCGGCGGCCTTGACCGTGCGCGGGTCGTCGGCGGAGTTGGCGCTGTAGGTCCAGAAGACGATGTATGTGTTCATGCTGCCACCTCGGTCCACTGGCGGATGGCTTCGAGTGCGCCCCAGGTTTGGCCCAGCGGGGTGACCTCGACACGGATGTAGTCGGCTGTGTCGATCTCCAGGGTCGGGATGGCTGCGAGCAGGATGGGCTTGCCGTGTGGGATGTAGCCCTGCGATGCCAGTCGAGAGGCGACCTTGAGGGCAGCGTGCTGGGGGGATACGGCATCGGCGGTGGATTCGATTGCGAAGGGGATGGAGCCGGTGTAGACGGTGTAGTTCATGTTGGGTCCTGTTGGTTGGTTTCGGCCCTGCTGGGCCATCATCAGGGGGCGAGCATCACGCCCCGACCATTCGTCCCCCCGCCTACCTGCACTGGCGGCGGGGGCCGCTTATCTCACCTCACCGGGCCATGGCCTCGGTGTGGGGTCGCTTCCGCTACGCGGTAAGGCTGCGACTTGCCTGCCTCTCAGTCTATTACTGTCCGCCTGAGAACTGCGGACCACAGGTGACTCAATCCATCGGAGAGCCGGGCCGTTCCTCTGGCGCGGGGGGCGAACCCCCCACCCTGTTTGCCAGAGCAGTGAGACCGGCGCGGCTTGCGCGTTGCCGGGTGTTTCCACTGGACGGGCCTCTCTTTCGCTCAGGTGCGGTCTACCGGATCGCCCCGTTCACTTGCTCACCTTCGAGCCCCACCATGGTGGGCCACTCTCGAAGGGCGTTTCGGATATCGGGGGTCCCCCCCCGCGGTACCGTCGCGCTGTTATTGCGGTCGAACTTGATTGTTCCGGTGGCTCGGCTCGCCCCTATATATAGGGGGTCATCGCTTCGCTGTTTGCACCCTGCTACTCAGGTTGCCGTCCATCTCTTCATCCGCTGCCATCGTTTCGGCTGTCGTCGGGGTCGACTCAGTGTCACCATGCTTTGCTGCATCTCCCCCTCTTTGGCGGGGCAGGGGCTGGAGTGGCCTATCTCCGGGGGCGGGGCTCCCGACGACCTCTTCAGCCTGCTGGCAGTAGTCTTGTCTCTTCACTGAGTCTCACGACTCCGGGGGTATCCCCCGATGGGTGAGCGGTTCGCAAACGCGGTGTCAAGGAGCGGGGTGTCAGTGGCTCAGTGCCGCCGACAACCAGAAGTGAATCACCGATTGCCCGGCGGCAACCACTCATTTTTATCAGACCCCAAAATAGCACCCCCCAATCTGGGGATTGTCACCGTTGAACCTTGTTTTTCGTCGACCAAAAAAAAATCACCATCAGTGGTCAGGCATGCGGTCAGGCAAAGAAGGGTTGACCCCCCCTTCCCTCGTGTCTACTGTCTTGGCATGGAAGCAGTCCTCGCCTTCTCGAACCTCTCCGCAGCCGCCCCCCGGCAGCGGGCCCGGTGTGTCCGCACCGGTCGGTTCGTCGCATGGTCGCGGGCTGCCGCCCTTCGTTCCCCTGCCGCCCCTGCGGTGGTGGTCCTGGCCCCCGCCCCTGCGGTGGTGGTCGAGACCCCCGCCCCCGTGGTGGTGGTCCCCGTGGTGGGCACCGCCCCCGTGGTGGGCACCGCGTCTCCTCTCCGCGCCATCGCCCGCGTGGCCTCCACCGTGGCCCGCGTGGCCAGCCGGGTGGGTGGCTGGGTGGCCAGCCTGGCCCGCCGGGTCGTGGCGGTCATCGCCCCCCCCGTGGGTGGTCGGGATCAGGAAGAACGCGCGAGCACCCCGACCAGGGGGTGGACCGTGTGACGCCCACCGCCAGCGGTCCACCGGACCACCGAGCCACCCTCAGTCCCCCCTGGGGACTGGGAGGAAGGCCCCCCCCTCTGCTCTGACGGCGGCGGGATGGGGGTGCTGGGGCTGGCCGGAGCCCCAGGGGCTCCGGGGGGCGCTGCGGCAAGCCGCAGCGCGGCGCAGCGCGGCGACACCCCCCCCTGTTCTAAAAGATATATAGATATATATAGATATATATATGTGTGTGTGGTGAATATAGATGTTGCGCAATACCGTAAAGATTGTTCGTTGAAAGTGGCTCTTTTGGTGTTGGGGGCTTGAACCTTTGCTGCTTGGGGTATAGGATGTCGGTCTTGGGGGTTACAGCGTGAGGGAGTTGGCAGACAACATCTGTTTGGGGCGGTTCTACCCAAGAGAGGGTGTTCCGGGTGTTTTATCGGTCCCAGTGGAAGATGAAGATGTAATTGCGAAGTACAGGGCCGTAGCGTCGATAGGTCCACGTGATAGTGTGAGCTTCTTTCGGTTGACGGTGGTTCCAGACAAAGCGGGTAGCTGGCTGTTGTCTGGTGATGTTGTTTGCGTCTACGGGGAATTGGATGAGGTGTTGCTGGATGTGATTCGGCCAAACGCGACATCTACGTACATCTGGAACAATAAGTGGTCGAGGGTAGATGAGGTCGATCTTGAGCGTACTCGTGGTGAGTCGATTGAGTACCATAAGTGGTCTTTTTCCCGTACAGACACTCAGTTGACGATGGTTGACCCATATGGTCGCGCTGCTGTCATACGCGTGCAGCCCAAGCGGCTTACTCGTCTATTCAAGAGCTTTTCGTCCATTGTTCCACGCACCGGGCATGAGATTCAGCGCCATTTACGACTAAGCCCTGAAGTTCAGCGTGCTGGTGAGTTTGTACTGCGTTTATTCCATGGGCAGATGCTAAAAGCAGGGCCAAGTGTGGATGGCTCGCTGTACACCAAGTTTCGCAGCATGGCTCAGTCTATGTACGACCAGAGTTATCGATGTGCGCATCTGTTGCCTGATGCTGATTGTCTGCGCATCCATTTCAGCAACTACAGCCATAAGCGAAAGCCTTGTTGGGACTTCATTGACTTATGCAAGTCGATCTATGCTCAGGATCAGAAAGTGCTACCAAGGCCGCTTCGTTTGATGGCAGCGAAGCACTACCACATCAAATGGGTGCGTTTGACGCCTAAGGAGTGGGAGGATTGCCTTGTTTTCTGGTTTGAGCGTCATGACGGTCCTTGGAATGAGCCATTTGGCATGTCCATGATTGATTTGTCTGATGTTGGCTACAAACGCTGGGCGTACAAGAACTAATGGAAGTTTTAGCTCGTCGTGCTCAGCATCAGCTACGGATGGTGTTGGGCGAGTGGTATTCGTGGCTATCGAGCCATTCCTTGCGTGAAATGGACTGGATGCAGGTTCCTTGGTGGGCAAAGCAGCTTCCTGGCCGACTTGACATACCTTGGGCTCTACACGACCTGAATGTTTACTACGACAACCAGTTCATGGTTAAAAGGCTGTACATCATCGTAGATGAAGCCTACCTGAACGCAAAAGACCTTGATGGTGTGCCCGACATGACTAAGTTGCATGAGACAGTCACAGCGCTATACGAAGCGAGCCAAAATGCCTAATTTCCCATTCTTTGCAGTGATTCCTGGTGCTCCGATAGGAAAGGGGCGTGGGCGGGCTGCTGTTGTTGGTGGGCATGCGCGTATCTACACGCCGAAGCGTACAGCGGAGTGGGAGCGTGGAACGGCGTTTGTTTTACGTTCGCTTTGGAAGAGCACGCCGTTTGACGGGCCTGTAGAGGTTCGATTGCTTGCAGCAGCGCCAAGACCGAAGCGATTGATGCGTAAGAAGGATCCTGGTGGGCTTATCTGGAAGCCTAAGACTCCAGATGCAGACAACATAGAGAAATGTACATGGGATGCGATTGTGATGGCAGGAATCATCAGGGATGACTGCTTGGTAGTTAAGAGCGAATGTCAGGACTGCTATGCAGAGAAAGACGGCATTCCTCGCATTGAGATTATGATTAGACCGATAAACTGTGAGCCGAAGTCCTTCATTCCGAAGGGCCAGGCATTAAGAGGGGTGAATAGTGATTTGGATGATGATGGTGATTGGGATGTCTCATGCTTTTAGCATCGAGCAGATTAACTACAGATGGCTAAGCCAGGCCAAGCAGAAGTCGATTGAGGCTGGTTGTGACCCGTTTTATGTAGACGAACTGTACAGGGGCGCTTCTCGTTCTCATTTTGAGGTCGATTGTCGTTGGTCAGACAAGCGGGCGTACATTTGGTGTCGTTCTGGTGCTGGCGATGACTTTGGCATCGAGTGCGGGTATTTGACGCGCTACCACGAGGCTGGGATGATGGACTTTGGTTTTGAGCGTGAGTTGCGCTACGAGGCGGCTGGCCGCAAGTGCTTGGTGCGCGATCTTGTTGAGGACTCGCATGGCGTGCATGATCTTAGCGATTGGGCGGTTTACCGCTTCCGCTGTGCTGAAGACAGGTCTGCACGTGAGCGCTACGCACGTTGTTGGGTTGCCAGGGGTCGTCTTCACTGCGAGTTCTTGCAATAGCAGTCGTTCGCGACTATGTTTGTTGTGAGGCGTCATGTCCTCGTTTATTGTTGCTTAGGCCCGTCAGCTTCCTGTTGCTGGCGGGTCTTTTGTTTGGATTTGACCGGCCATGCATACAAGAGTAGTGTGACTTTGTCTGTAGGTGAGTTTTGCAGTCCCCGTGTAAGTGTTTCATCTATAGGCGAGTCAAGTTGTTGACTACATACTTAGCCACTGGGGGCATTTTGCCCTCAGTGGTTTTTGCTTGCGCCTTTTCAGGTCGGCTCTGATGGAGTAGAGTATTTGAGCAGAATCCTTTTAGGGGGAGCACATGGCGCTATCGATTGCGAGCAGTTCGAGTTTTGAGGGAAAGATTGCGTATGATACCGATCTTGAGGCTGACGCGAAGGTCAACATCTTTGGTGGTCCAGTGGTGGTCAAGTTCATCGACATTGACAATGCTGCCAATGCGGGAACTGTGGTGTACGTGAAGCTGTATGATTCGTCCACGACCGTGACTTCTGGCACGACGGTTCCTGATCATCAGATAGCGGTAGCTGGTGGTGCTCGGAGGGCGCTTGTATACACAGGTGGGGTAGGGTTCACGAGTGGTTTGTCCATGAACTGTAGTACCACTGCTGGCACTGGTGGTGACGCCACCACTGACCCGTCTGGTGCCGTGATTGTCAGCGTTGTTGCAACTTAGGAGTTTAAATGTCTTTATTGAAGTCACTGGTCTCATCACCGCTTGGCACGACCGAGGCGGTTGAGACGAGCGGAAATGCAAGCACGGTGAACCAGATTGATGACTCTTCTGGCACGATTTACTCGGTAGAGAGTACAAACTCTGGTGCTACGGATTGTTATCTAAAGTTGTACCAGGGTTCTGGGAGTGCTCCGACTGTTGGCCAGACGGCACCGGACCATATTTTTCGAATCCCTGCTGGCGACACGTTTGGCGTTTCATATCCGGGTGGTTTGCCGTATACGACTGGTTTGTTTGCGGCTGTGGTGCGGGGTATTGGTGGCACAGAGGGCAGTGACGATCCTGAGTCGGCGGTCACGTACAAGATTCGCTTTACGACATGAGGTGAGTGATGGCTGGTGAAGACGCAACACTTTTGGGCGCAACAACGACGACGAGCGATTCTGATTTACAGCGGCAGCTTGCTGATGCGCTTGCGCGATACGATGCGCTTCCTGTAGACAGGAAGGAACTGATTCAGCGTTATGATCAGCTTGAGGGCGAGATTGACGCTCTTTCTGGTCAGCTTGGCGTTGCAGATCCGCTGGCGGGTTCGTCAGGGGCACCGCAAGACATCCCAGGCGAACTGGATGTGACGGACTACCCAGCGCCATTTGAGCGGCGACCATTTGCGCCATTTGAGCGGCGACCACGTTCAACGCAGTTCAGTCCTGAAGCCGTGAGGGAGCACTTCGAGCGACCATTCAGGGATGTTGAATACTTTGCAAAGACCATGAGGGAGGGTGCCTTCGAGCGACCACGCAGGCCGATTGAACACTTTGCAAAGACCTTAAAGTCTGTGTACGACATGGATTCCGGTGAGCGCAGACAGCTTTTGGGCATTTTGCTTAGCGATGCTCAGCCGGTTCCTGCCGCTGGCGAGGCGGAGGATACTGGCGACCCGTTGGTTGATGCGATGAGCATAGAGCCGAGCGAAGCAGACCTAACGACAAGAGATGGCGCTGATTATCTTGCAGCGGCAAGGAATAGCAGCGTGTATAAGAGAGCCTTCAGCCGGGCCTATGATGATCCTAAGGCAGCGATGCTGAATGTAGGCCGGGAAATGGGTTTGGGGGGCCGCGGGCCAAGATACTTCAAGGTCGAAGGCCCCAAAGATGAGCCTCCATACGAAACCAACTACAGCAAAGTTGCAGAGCAGTTGCGGCAGGAGCTAATCCGCCGAGACCTTAGCCCCAGGGGTGCCCAGGGACATGGCAGTGGAAAGCTGGTAGGCCACGGGATTGTTGGAGACCTCATCAAAGACCTTGCTCTTGTGGAAGCTTTGGAATCGCATGAGCAGCAGGGCAAACGGTTTATCCGGGCGCACAGACCCGTAGTCGAGACTGGTTTTCCGAAATCTACTCGATCTCAGGGAGAGCCTGTTGAAGAGCCTCTTTTCGAAGAGAGGGAATGAGGTAGATGGCCAAGGCCCCTGACAAATCACCTGCGATTGACCCTGAGGGGGAGTTTGCGCGCGAGTTCCGCCAGAGCGGGACCGTTGACGTGGATGCGCTGATGGGGCGTGCTGAGGACCGTCTGGGTGGCCATGACATGGGCGGTGAGGGCATGAGCGGCGAGTTGTTGACCGAGATGGCTACAGAGTTGGCTTATATGCGGTATGGGTGGGCGCTGGACGACTACTCACCGGAGCAGTATCGTAAGATTGTAGCTGACGAGCGGTCTCGGGTAGTTTCGATTTTGCGTTCTCGCGGGGAGATGTGATGGCTGGAGATGAACAGCGCGCTCGGTTTGAGCAGTCCGAGGAAGATCGGATTTTGGCTGCTGGTTACCAGATGGGCAGGGCGGCTACGTTGGGTGTATTGGGCATGGACGTTGCGGTGAGCGGTGGGCGCGGTGTTGGCACACAGCCATACGATCCTTCTTGGCGGTCTATAGCTGGCCAGGCCGGTGGTGAAGCTGCGAAACTTCGTGGAATGTCTGAGAGACATCAGTTGGCGGGGGCTCCACGGGTATATTCATCTGTTCCGGGTACCCCTCGATTTACATATGCAACTCCGAATCCTCAGAACGTATCGTGGGCAGCGAGGGATATTGCTCAGCAGGCTGCTACGCGCGACTACCCATTTTATCGTGGTGAGTATGGTACTGGCTCTCCCGAGATGCGTGTTCAAGCGCGGCGTGTAGCGAATGCTCGCGCAATGGCAGTGCAAGCAGCCGAAAGGGTTCCAGTTGCTGCTGCTGGTGAAAGTGCTTTGCTTGCGGGTGGGCTGGCTTTGCCTTTAGTTGCTGGTCCAGGGCAGTTCTTATTTGGCGAGGGCCCTGGCAGTTATGCGGAGACGCAGCAGTTTGAGCCTCAGATAGCTTCATTGGCTCGTTACAAGGATGCCCCGTTGGAGATGAGGGATTTGAACCCAGAGACTATTCAGACGATTGCGTCTGACCCTGGGGTGTTGTCTCGGTTGTATGAGGCTGGATATTTGTCTGATGCTGCTGCGGCTGAGATTTCGAGAATCCGATCTGCTGATCTTGAGGGCGTTGAACTTGAGCGTCTTCGGGCTTTAGGTGGGGTGAGCGAATGACCTGTTTATCCGAACCCCAAAGGCCCTGAGGTAACTAATGGCGAAAACACCAATGACAACACTACCGACACCTGGTGCTCGCGCACAGCTTGCAAAAACGGTTGGCACGCCAGCGCCGCTACCGGCATCGGCCTTTACACCTTCCCCTGCTGCTCCAGCCACAGCACCGGCACGCAACATCCCTCCGCCCAGCCTGACCCCAGGAGAGCGTGCTGCGATTGGCGCTACGCCAAGACAGGGTGGTCAGACCGTACTTACACCGCAACTGCCTGTTGGTGATGCCATATTGATGGCCAACATGCGGATGCCGCCTGGAGGTCAGGGCGTGTTTCCGCCACCTGGCGCTCGCACACAGGTTGCGCAGGCTGCTGGTACGCCTATGGGTCTTCCCCCAACGCAGGCACCACCGGGCTATGTTTCGACACCGCTGACTTCTGCGCAGCAGCAACAGATAGCGACGCAGGGGGCAACTCTGACTCCCAGCGAGATTGCAGCCCGCACCGAGGTGTTGATGGCTCAGAAGCAAGAGGCATTGGAATTTGCCCGCCTTCGAAATGAGCGGGTGCGCCTTGGCATAGAGTCTGATCCCATGCACCGCGAGCAGCGCATGCTTCAGCAGAGGCAATTGGAAGAAGCGGCACTTGCGCAGCAGGAAAACCAGGCCCGCAATGCGGTAATCAACGAATTGGGTATCCCCGCAGAGCAGGCAGCCGCGATGACTACTTCACAGCTTCTACAAGCGCGCCAGCAGGCGATGGAACTGCGGCAACTCCACCGACCCCTGTATGGGGGCTACTAATGAGTGAGATTATCGAGCAAGTAAAGAGGGCCGTCCTGAGCAACCCTGAGCGCCCCAACGCTGCTGGTCTTGAGGTGATTGACGCCGAGATTGCACGGGAGCGAGGCAAGGCCGTGAGCCGACGCCGGGAGATGGCTGAGTTGGTTCAGCCCAAGGCACAAGATGTGGTGTCAGCGAATGGCACTTGAATCCCTGGACATGGAACTGATGGAGTCGTTTGTTGCCCCTGAGCCTGACGGCTTTGAGGTTGCAACTGGCCCTGCTGTTACGCTTGTGGAGCCTCTGGAGCCCATTGGTTCGTTCCGTGGCGACATTGAAGAGCGAGAGGGCCAGACGTTGGACCGGGAGCACGGGGATGCTGAGGCCGAGATGGACCGGTTAGTGAGTATTGCTGCTCGAATCGAGGAAGAGTTTTTTGAGTTTCCAACGTCAGTTCGGCTTTCTGGCAAAAGTGAACGGGTTGCTTCATTAGAGAAACAGTGGTTGTCCGTAACTGATAAGATGGGTAAACAGCGAGAAGCGATTCGTGAACTTGCAGATCAACGCCAGCGTACTGGTCGTGATTTAATCGAGCATGCGCGAATGGAGGCGGAGGAAGTCTGATGGCTGGAAACAAGAGAATCACCCCCAAGCAAGCATTGCGTGGTGGGAAATACATTCTCCGAAAGAAGAAAGACCAGAAAGGTGTGCCTGACGATGAGAAGAGAACCGGAAAAGAGTTGATTGCAGATGGTCACGGCTTGGCTAAGGGTGGCAAGCTGAACAGCAAGGGTGATTTGTACAAATACGCATGAGATGAATGATGAGTACGAAAAGAGGTGAGCAGCTTTCATCTGCTCGACAACTGAAGTTGGCTCGCAAGTTGCGGGTCTACGAAAAGAAAAATCCGGGTGCGCTTAAAGACAAGAAGCATCACGCCCGAAAGATCGCCATTTTCATTAGTGAGATGACGCGAGGGAGTAAATAGACATGAGTGTAAACAAGGTGATTTTGGTTGGTCGTTTGGGTACAGACCCTGAGCTTCGGCAAACGAAGAGCGGCTTTTCTGTTGTCAATGTTCGTGTTGCGACGAACGAGCGCAGAAAGGACGGAGACCAGTGGGTAGACCACACTGAATGGCACACAGTGACGATGTGGGGCAAGGTGGCTGAGAACGTGAACAAGTATTGTTCAAAGGGCAAGCAGCTTTACATTGAGGGCCGCATTCAGACCCGAGACTTTACAGACAAGAACGGTATTGAGCGCAAGGCCACCGAGGTGGTTGCGGATCAGGTGAAGTTCCTTGGTGATCGATCCGATTCCCAGGCTCGGCCCTCAGTGCCCACAAATGGTCAGTCGCGACCGAGCGGTAGTCAGGGGGGCTTTGAGACAAATGTCCCGTTTTAGCGGTAGCCTGATTCTTTCCACTTCTTGTGGAACAGGTCGCTCATCTTAGCAATGTACTTGGCTTTGTCTTCGTCGGAGCCAAGTTCAACGCTGGGGTTTAGCTTCTCACCCTTCTTGTTCATTTGGTCAACAATGGTGCTATGGGGGATCCATTGATTCTCAGTACGTCTGGTATCATCGTTCTTCATAGACATATAATCATGGTAAAGATATCTGGGGCTTCAGTCAAATCGAGGGTGCTATGAGCGACGAATCTGATACCAAAGATGAGAAGTGGAAAGCGAAGTGGACCAGTCCACCTGAGATAAAGCAGTCAGAGGATGGGCATGTTCTCCATCCAGGCGTTGATAGGTGGCTGGTGTCAGATGGCACGAAGTTTCGCCCAACAAAGAATCAGGATCGTTTCAAAAGGTTGGCCATTCGCTTAGCCAAGCGGGGCAAGTGTTTTCGTGGTGAGTGGTTTCGGGAGTCACACAACCCGAAGTGGACTGGTGCTCCGGTCACGGAAGATGTTTGGCAGACTTGGGTGGAGCTTGGTGAGCCATTCATGAAGTGGTTCTTTGTAGGCTTTCCTGGCATGACCGAGATTGGGGACGTTGAGTTCCAGATGATGGATTATCAGTTTTGGACCGGGATTCGTGACGGTATGAGTGAGGGCGAAGAGTGGGCGTATCGCCAGTATTCGAAGGTTCGTATTGAGCCGAATACCAAGCAGAAAGAAGACAACGAACCTCAGATGCGCGAGATTCGAAGCTACCTTGGCTTGAGTGGTGGCAATGCTTGGCGTGCTGAGACCGGTGAGGCGTAGTGAAGTTTGCTGGATTGCATGGTGCTTCTCCTGAGAGCAAAAAGCTCAAAGAGTTGGCTATGCATCCAGAAGAGTTCATTGGCCGTCTAAAAATCATCGATGAGAAGGGGCAGGAAAGGTATTTCGACACACCTTTCTCTGAGCAGGTATTGGCATTGCAGGACTTCATGTCTCCTGCCGAGACGGTGATTCACTACAAGCCTCGTCAGATTGGCGACACCACTGTTGCCACTGCTTACAACTTCAACTATCTCTACTGGTGTCCGGACCCGGTACGCTGTCTTGTTGTTGCTGATTCTTATGAGTCGACTGATGCGATATTTGGCCGGGTTCGGCATTACTACCGTTCGTTGCCGGAGTTCATGAAGCGCAAGGTTGGCAAGTCCAACAAGCGCGAGTTGGTCTACGAAGACACCATGGCCGGTTTCCGATGCATGACTGCGGGTGGTAAGAGTGAGGCCCGTGGTTGGACGTACCAGCGGCTGCATGCAGATGAGTTGGCGTTCTGGCCGAACGCTGAAGAGGTGTGGGCCTCAATCACTTCTACGATGCATGAGGGGCCTCACCGTAAGACCATCATCATTTCGACTGCGGATGGCCCCGGAAACTTGTACCACCAGAAGGTACTGGCTGCGATTGAGGCCGAGCGGAACGGCGACCCGAATGTCCGGTTTCGCTTCTTTAAGTGGTCCGACCACCTTTCGTACCAGCTTGAGCCCGCCAACGGTTGGGAGCCTGATGAGGAGGAGTGGCAGCTTGCGCAGCATCATGGGCTAACGATGCCGCAGCTTTACTGGCGTCACGAGAAGATTCACGGTGTCAATGGTATTGGGATTTCACGGTTTCGTCGTGAGTATCCTCTGACGATTGAAGATGGTTTTGCTGTATTTGATGGGTCATGGTTTGATGCTGATTATTTGAACCAGTTGATTTCGACTGTAAAGCCTGTTGAGGGGAATGTTCGCATCTATGAGCGGCCCATTCCAGGTGAAACGTATTCAATGGGTGTTGACCCATCCTGGTGCAACCGTGGTGACTATGCAGTTGCCCAGGTCTTGAGTTCGGATGGGAGGCAGGTTGCTGTTTTGTCGATGAATGAGGGTGGTGAGATTTTGTTTGCTACCAAGGCCATCGAGCTTGCGGCGCACTACAACAAGGCCAGGGCGTTGGTTGAGAGCAATCCTGGTGGCGCAGGCAAGGTGGTTATTCGAGAGTTTCAGAAGTCCGGGCTTCCGTTGTGGAGCAAGTCCACGACAGAGGGCGGTGGGTTGAGTAGGACTCCGAAGTATTGGACAACATCAAGGGGTAGCAAGGAGAACGGGTATGCCCACTTACGCCAGATGGTGAATGGTGATGCTCTTGAGTTGAACGACTTGGCGACCATTCAAGAGCTAATGCACATTCGAGAGTCTAACGGTCGGATTGAAGGTCAAGATGGCTACCACGATGACCACGCAGATGCTTTAATGTTGGCTGAGTGGAATCGCCGCTCTCTGCCCACAGCGAACATTGCGCCGCATTTACGCCCAAAGCGTTATTATGCCAGACGGAATCCTTTTAATGCTGCTCGTCGATTTGGTGAAGGCTAATGGCTGAAACAGACAACACGACCGACCAACTTCCGCACTCAGTAGTTCACGAGCACTTGCGCGCCCATGACCGGAACATGCGCAAGAATCGTCACCATTGGGCGCTATACAAGTCGACATACCTGACTCGCTATTGGGATTTTGTACAAAACAAGGGTGGCACGTCTGGTTCCTCTAAGCGGGGGACCGATGTTGAGGTTGAGGTCAACCGGATGTGGGGCGTGCTTTCGACCTACTTGTCGGCATTGTACCCGCGTGCAAGTCGGGCTGTGATGGGCCCTGACCCTGCCGGGAAGGGTGACCCAATCAAGTCATCGCTTGCAGTGAACCGGTGGTTGGCGTCTCGGAAGATTCATCAGCGTGTGATGTCTGGCCTAAAGCAAGCCCTACTTTATCCAGGGTGTGGTGCCAAGATTGGGTACACCCCTGGTACTGGAAATGCGCTTGACCGTGTATGGCTTCGAGTCATCCCTTGGTGGGAGATTGTGCTGGACAATGATGTTAGCGATGCCGAGGACGAGCGGTTCCGGGGTCACGTCTACTATCGCCCAAAGAGTGAAGTCGAACGGGAATACGGCTTGGAAGACTTGGCTGGGACTCGCCGTGTTGATTTTCTTTCTGAGTCGGGGACAACGAGTAGAAAGTCGTCTGTTCGGAAGGCAAACAAAGCCAACAGTGATGAGGCGGCGTTTGTTCGTGTGCTTGAGCTTTGCAATCTAAAGGACACCATCAAGGATGAAGACAATCCAGATGTCGCCTATCAAGGACGCCTTGAGATATATGTACTTGGCCAGGGCGCTCTATCGAAGACGCCTGTGTACACGGGTCCGCTGCCATTTGCTAACCCTGATGGTACGGCTACGTCACACATCGTCCCGCTCATCTTCAACTCAGAGCCAGAGTTCCCGCTGAGAGGTGTTGCGCAGACATCTCGGCTCATGCCACAGATTCGAGAGTTGAACGCCTATCGGTCGTTCATGGCCATGGCTACCCGCAAGGATACGCGCCAGTACGTCACCCGAAAGGGCACGCTCAGCGGTGAAGAGATGACGAATCTCACCGAAGGGCACGATGGTTTGATTCTTCAGGTAGACCAGAACTTTGACCGGCCATTGACCGATGCCATCATTCCTGTTCAGAACTCTCCGATTTCAGCAAATATCGACCGGTATCTTAGTGAGGTCGAGCGTGATTTGGAGCGCGTGATTGGAACAAGTCCGCAGGCGCGGGGTCAGGTCACCAAGGCAACAGCATTTGAGGTTCAGACGGTACAGATGTACACCGAGTCTGAGTTTGGAATGCATGCAGCCATCAAAGATGAGTGGCTTGCTACGGTTGTGAAGCTCCTGCTGCGCGCTTTGATTGCCGCTATGACGGATGCGGGTGATTCTCGCGGGGCCTACGAGGACCAGGATATCCGGGTCGCTGAAGTGGGCGCTATTCCTGACGAGGGCACAGAAGAGAAGCCCCCAGAGCCTAAAGAAGAGCCTTGGACCGCTGACCGTATTCGTTCGATTGCGGAGAAGGGCGGCATCGATATTAAGAGCGACGATTTCAAGGCGCTGATCAAGAAGATTGCCGGCAAGGATGATCTTGGTGACATGTCGCCAGAGGAACTTCAGGTTCTGGGTTCATCGCTGGGTGGTGAAGAGCCAAAGGGTGAGCTTACGGAAGAGGAAGAGTCGCAAGCGAAACAGGCACTGGTCGATAATATCTCAGCGTCCCAAGAGCCTTACGTTGACGATGAGCTTGCCCGACCACTTGGCGTGGCCCAAGAGGGCGAGAAGTCTATCTCAATCCAACAAGAAGTCTTGATGCTGCAAGAGCGTGGCGAGCCTGTGATGGTCGCGGTTCATGACCTGGACGCCAGCTTCGACATCTCGTTTGTTGAGGGTGGTCGGACCCCGCTTAATGACGCCGCTATGCAGCAAAACCTTGTGGCCCTGCTTCAGCCCTATATGGCGCTCTGGCAAGCATCACAGCAACCGGGTCCAGAGGGTGTGTTTGCTAAGGCATACATGAAGGTGATTGCGGAGCGGTTTGATTTGCCAAAGGATCTGCATCCTGACGAGCTTCTTTCTCAAACAGAAGAGGTTGCCGCTGAGCAAGAACAAGATCCCAAGCAGCCTGCCGCTCCCCCAACAAACGGCGCGGGTGCTCCTGGTGCTCCTGGTGCTCCTGGTGCTCCTGGTGCTCCTGGTGCTCCTGGTGCTCCTGGTGCTCCGGGTGCTCCGGGTGCTCCGCCGTCAGAAGAGGCGCAGCTACAAGCGATCATCGCTGAGATTTCTCAGCTTCCACCAGATCAAGCAATCGGTGAGCTAAAGAAGCTGTTTGCTTCTGACCCGAAGATGGTTCAGATGCTTTCTGAAATGGAAACAATGCCGCCTGCCGAGCAGCAGCAGATGTTGTCCCAGATTCTTGGAGTAGCCAATGCCCCTGTATAGTTACTCGTGCGGCTTGTGTGGCTCGGAGCATGATGAAATCTTTCGATTCAGCAATCGTCCTGACCTGGTTGACTGTCGAGTGTGTGATGGTGACGCAAAGTATGTGATTCGCATGTCGATGGCTCAGGCGAACGATGCTGGAAATGAGAAGTTTTACAACTCTGAGGGGAATGGGTTGGTGATGCACGACTTTAAGTGCAGGGCTTGTGAGTTTATTTTTGATGAACTCATTGACCGCACGGAAGGCCAGTCACACAACAGCCCACAGAAGTGTCCAAAGTGTGGTGATTCTGACTCTGTATGGATACCTACTGCAAAAATCGATAGATGGAGTGAGCGGTTTCCATACTATGATCGCGGGCTTGGGGTTATGCTTGAAAGCAAAGCGCACAGACGAGAGGTTTGTAAGCAGCGAGGATTGACGCCAATTGATGGTGATTGGGATCTTGATTCTGAATACAGAAAGATGGATGATATAAACGAGAAGGAAGACCGCGAGTACGTGGACTACTGCGACAAGTTTGATAACTCTCCCGAGTTTCGAGAAGTTCGGAAGCTTCGGGACCAAGGAAGACTTTAAGGAGCCAACATGCCAGTCGATCCCGCAACCGGAGCCCCGCTGCCCTACCCTGGAGAGCCCGGCTATGATCCAGCGATGGCCGCCCCACCTCAGGGCATGCCGCCCCAGGGCATGCCGCCCCAGGGCATGCCGCCTGAGGGCATGCCCCCGGCTGGGCCACCTGAAGTAGACATGGCTCAAATCGCAGCGGCTGCCCCACAGCCCGAGAAGCCGTTCAGCGTCAAGGCTCTTGAGACCCTGGTTAAGCAGTTCAATGACACCATCAGCAAGCTTACTGATGGTCAGCTTCCCGCTGTTGAAGTTGATTTCTCTGGTGTTGAGAAGAACAAATGGAACGAGCCGCTTCCGCCGCAGATTTTTGTGCCGCTGGTTGCAATCAATGAGGCGTTGGGCGTTTTGGAAGATGGGAAGTATGCTGAAAAGTACGGCTTTGACCCCATGGAACTGACATCAGATGTTGAGGTCCGAAAGGCTACTGCACAGCTAAAGCGCATGAGTAAAGACAAGAAGCTTGCTGAGGCACTTATGGCTCCAGTGGGCGGTGAAGAAGAAACGCCGCAAGAGGCCCCAGCACCTGGGTCTTTTCCAGAGGAAGATCAAATGCTTGCTGAGGGACTTGCTTAGTTTGCATTAAGTGCTTGTATAATGGTACATTTCTGAACGACTAATAATGGAGTTATTGTGAGTATGGAGTTAACAACACAGACTGCTGAAGAAGCACAGCCGGTGTCGGGGGACACGTCGGTTGCTACTGCTGATTTAGCCAATCTCGTAGATGTGCAGCCTGCCGATGCGGAACGGGTTGCTGCACATCAGGTTGAGGCAGCGCCTGCGTCCATTGGGGTTCAGCCGGAAGCCCAGCCAGGAAACACGGAACCTCTGGCAGTGTCAGTCGAGGCCAACGAAGAGGTTTTTAATCCTCTGACGGCTGCTCTCGGTGACATTGAAGAGCTTCAAACAGACAAGTTCTATGACAACATTTCCGAAGATGACATTAAGGAGCTTCCTACTACTGCTCGCCGGATGCTTCACAACTTTCGGATTTCATATGAACTTGAAAAGCAGAAGCTTGGGCATGGCGCTAAGCAATCAGAGACTCGATTTGCCGAACGTGAGTTGGAACTTCAGAAGATGGAGCGGGACTTTGCTCGCCGCCAGGCTGAGTTTTCAGCACTTGCAAATGATCCAGCGGTTCAAGAGGTTTTGAACACCCCGGAGGGTGAGCTTCCTGACATCTTGAGTGAAGAAGGAATGCGGGCTCGCATTCAAAAGGGTGTCGCTGACGGTCTGCGAACGGTTTTGTCTCCGATGCAGCAGGCGTCTGCTCGTCATCATCGGGAATCTGCATATCTTGAGTTCATGGATAGTCATCCTGAGCTTAAAGAGCCTTCGTTTAAGAAAGATGTCGCGTCTATGGTTCAGGGCCGTAAAGGCTCTGCTGCGCCAATCTCAACCCAAGACGCATATCAGATTGTAAAAGCACGTCGTGTTTTGGCTGAGCAAAACGCAAGAATCGAATCTGAGCGACGTGCTCGTGCTCAATCTGCTCGACGTGTTAGTAGAACAGCCATGAGCAGCGCTCCTGGCGTTGAGGATATTCCTGTCGATATCAAGAAGCGTGGTGCTCATGCTATTGCTACTTGGTTACAATCAAACCCCGAAGCCGCAAAAAGAATTGCGGGTGAAGTTCGCTAAACCCATAGGAGCATGAAATGCCCACCACCGCACTGACCATTGGCAATGAACTGTTGTCGACCACGATGCACATTCTGATGAAGGAATGGCGCGATAACGTTCATGAGTCGACCGCATTTCTGGATGCGAGCGAGCGCGTCCATGGCGCTGGTCAGCCCTCCCAGGCTGGTGGCACACGGATCGTGATTCCGCTTGGATTCGAGGACCACTCGTCCACTACGCGACTGAGAACTGGTTACGAGCGCATCGACCTGAGCGTCGAGGACGTGTTCAAGCCTGCTGTGTATTCGTGGGCACACGTTGTTCGTCCGGTGGCGATTTCTTCTGAGGAAGAGATGATCAACCAGGGTGACGCTGCGGTTCTCTCCATTCTGGAGAACCGGGTCACGATGACTGCAAACGCGCTCAAGCGTGAGTTCGTCAAGCAGATCGTCCAGGGCGGTGTTGCTGGTTGGGAAGACTGGGGCACGCTCAACGGTGTTGATGCTGCGGCCACTGGCTCCGCCGATGGGTTCCTTGAGGAAAACGCCGTTGGCGCGCAAGGCAACACTGTTGGAGGCGTTAGCAAGTCCACCTATAGCTCCAAGACTGGTTGGCAGAACCAGCGCTTTGATGGTGCAGGCTCGTTCAACGCGAACGGTCTTGCTGGCTTGTATGACCTGAAGGTCGAGATTGCTTCCGTGTCTCCGAACGGTGACCCGAACGTGATCTTGGCTTCTCGGGCCGGGTTCAAGAACCTGAAGCGTTCGCTCCAGGCTCACGAGCGGTACGTCGACCAGGGCAAGATCGATGGCGGTCGTCTGGTTGAGTATTGGGATGGTGTGCAGATTAACGTCGAGCGCAACATGCCGGATGCTGGTGCCACCACTGGTGCGGGTGACCCAATCAGCTTCTACATGCTGAACATGAACGACATCCACTGCCTGTGGGATCCGAAGGGCTACTTCGACCTGTCCGACTTCGAGACGGTGTCTGGTGAGTACGATGTTCGCGCCGCGAAGATTCGCGTCCGTGGTCAGCTTATCGCCAAGCACCTTGGTTCGAGCGGCATCGGGTTCGACCTGGAAACCTTCTAAGTCTTCTTAGATTGGGTGGGGGTCATGTCGGCCTCCACCCTACTTCATAGCCATAGAATCAAAAGAGGGAGGATATCATGGCAATTCATAAGATTGATGGTGTTGATGGCACTAATCATTTTCCGAAGAAGTTTGTGACGCTGTATGCGTCGGCTGCATGCACCAAAGGGTTTTTCGTATCGATTACCGGTGATACCACCAATGGCCTTGGCGCTTCATGCGCTAATGCAGAGGTTGGCGCTTCGAGTACGACAGCGAACTGTTTGACGTTTGGCGTTGCGACTGAAACCGTTGCTGCTGGCGCAACCGTGGTCGTCCAGACCGCTGGCAAGTACGAGAACGCATACGTCAATGCATCGTGCGATGAGGGCCTTCCCCTCACTGGCCCACTTAGCGGTGGAACGGTTGGGATGGCAAGCATGTTGGCCGAAACCACTTTCGGTGCAGTTTGTGCTGTTGGCCTTGAGGCCGACTCTGCTGTAACTAACTACGCCGATGTCATGATCATCGACCAGGGTTTCTTCTAAGCCATTTTCGCTACCGGGCCTCGCGCCCATCACCGGCAGGCGGGGTACAATACCTTGTCTGCCGGTTTTCTTTTAGGGGTGTGCCATGAATCTGCTTGAACTGCGCGAAGAAATCAACGCTGCTTTGGACTACAACCCGGACCTTAAACAGTACCGGGACATGACCGCGCGGATTATCAATCGGCACTACCTACAGCTTTCGACGCAGTATCCGTGGCTCTTTCTGCACAAGACCTACAGGATGACTCTGCGTGCGGATATCGAAGGAGATTCGGACACTACCATTATTATTGGTGATACGGCTGAAGCGTATGCCAACACTAAGGTGTTCCCCACTGGAATCAACCAATGGTTCCAGACGCCAGAGATGATGGGCAACTACCTGGTGCTTAAAGAGACGGGTGCGACCCAAAGGTCTGGTGCCAAGGGTCATGGCGGGTTTCATTCCGAGTATTTAATTACTGGTTTGTATTATTCGGAATCATACGCTGCTGGTGCAACCACCGCCCCGCCCATTGACTCGGGTGAAGGTAGTGGTAGCTATGTCAATCGATACAATGTCCCAGACGTGGTTCAGCCTGGGTCGTCTGGGCACTACATTGTTGTTGATCGTCCGATTCTTGACCCGTCTACAGTGACTCCGGGTGACGGCAATGACCAACCGACCATCGAAAAAGTCAGTGTTGATGAATACACTATTGAGTTCCGTAAGTATTGGTTGCCGCCAGATTGTGTTGAGGTGCTTGGGGTCATCGACCGTGGCTTTACTGGCCCAGTACATACGGAAACGGACGGAACAGTATCAACATCCACCACAACAGCCCCAGATCATGGCAGGTTGACCTTTATTGATCGACGCAAAGAGGAAATGGCCTATCTGGACCGAGACAACTCGGGCAATCCAGTGGTGGTTATTGAGGATGAGCCGATGTTCATCTATCCACCGCCCGGCCCAATGATAGCTGAAGAGGCTGACGCGCACACCATGACCGGTGCGCCAAATTCTGGCGTTGTGTCCTTGCTGATGAATGCCACTTATGAGTATTGCTACACATTTTTGTATTGTGGCATTGAGTCACCGCCATCTCCTGTGACCTCACTAAAGTATGCGGGCGCTTCCGGTATTCGATTGAGGGGCATGATTGATACTCGGGGCGTGTATCCAGACTTCGATTGGCAAGACGCCACTGGTGCTGTGGTCCCATCCGCACAGCCGTCTGGTATGTACAAGCGTATTTACCGTCGCAAGGTTGATGGAGCAATTTCTACACGGCACCATGGGTTCCAGCGGTGGCATCATGTTGCTGATGTTGCTGAAGAGGCAGGCTCAAGTGGTGACACTGCGCTTTTTGACACTGGGCGAAAGGTGATCGGTAGTGAGTCGTTGCCTGCTCCGGGCCACTTGGTGGAGCCAACGTACCTTGGGTGGCCGGGGAGTGATCGAACAGCCAATGGTCGGTGGACTTACCACGATGGTCAGATGCATAAGCTTTTGGTCTTAGATGAATCTGGGCCACGGCAGTGTTTCCGGGTGTATCGTAGGCCATCCAGCGATATGGATATCGAGGTTCGGTATTTGAGCCGACCACGCCGCCTGGTGGCAGACGCAGACACTCCTGAGTGGCCTCCACAGTTCCATCATCTACTGGTCTACAAGGCGTTACAAGACATCGCCATGCAGCACGGCATGACGACTCATTCGCAGCTTTATGAAAAGCGTTCTGATGAGTTGCTTGACCGGATGCGCCAGAAATACCTCTCCCGTCCTGATAGAATGTATGTACGGGCCGGGTTTGATCGGTCGGTTTATGCTGGTGAGCGGTGGGGAGCCCCCGCCAAGGTAGAGCCTTCCTGATGAAAACCCAGTCGTTCGTATTGTCTCGACTCCGTGGGGTTGACCTTCGGTATCAAGTGACACCTGATTCTGCGGCTGACATTCAAGACATGACGTGGACATTGAATGATTCGTGGTCAGCTTGTGGTGGTTATCGACCGGTCACCACAGCCTCACTGAAATATGCCCCGTGGGGCGATGCTGGAATAGACTCGCTTCATTGGTTTTCTCAGCACAACGGCGCTCGTCAGTGGCTTATTTGGGAAGACGACAAGGGGCGGCTTCGTAAGTTCTGGTCGAAGTATCCAGACACCCCGTATTTGACTCTTAACGACCGGGATGGCAATAAATGGGATGGTGAGAAGCGGGCAAGACATGTTCAGCAGACTCCGTCTGCTGGTACACAAGGTATGGTTTGGGGTGGTCGACTTTACCTCATCAATGGTCACGACGAGCCAATCGTGTTCGATGGGAGGGTTACTGGTCGCGCTGGGTACATTCGGGCCCCTGGTGCGCCGGGTGGTGGTGTTGTCTTTCGTGGGTTTAATACGTCGAGCACGTCATATTGGCTTGGCACTCGTATACGGAATCAGGGTCTTGGTTCGAGCTACCCATTTGAAAGAGAAGACGAGTCGGCTGGTGATGCCAAGTTGTGTGCATACAAGTACCGCGTGACATTTGTTAATCGTCGCGGACAAGAAAGCCCTATGTCTGAGCCAAGCGATTTGGTTCAATTTGAGTGTGGAGATTCAGGTAAAAAGCGCTTCACTTATTTGTTGCTTCCAGTTGGTGACTCTGAGACCGTTGCTCGCAGGATATATAGGACCCGTGATGTCTTTGATGAGTTTGGTCATCCATCAGACCGGAACTATGGGAACAACTACTACTTCCTAAGGGAAGTCCAAGACAACGTGTCTGAATACATCGAGGATGGAATCACTGACGCCAATCTTGGTGCATTAGTTGACCCGGAAGATTTTGGGCCGTGGCCTGCACAGGCCAAGTTCATTGTGAGCTTTAAGAACACCTTGTTTCTGGCCGGCATGCCAAACAATCAGATTCGTTTTAGCGCACCAAGCATGCCCGAAGTGTTTCCTGAGTTGAATGTTTTCGATATCAGCGACGGGGAGGGCGGTGACATCACCGGCATGTATCCGACAAAGAATGCGGTTGTTGTGTTTAAGCGTCGTGGGATCTATCTAATCAAGGGTGACTCCGATAGAGGGTTTTATGTTCAGACATTAACCAAAGATATCGGTTGTATTGCTGGAGACAGTGTTGCGGAAGTCCCTGGTGTTGGGCTTGTGTTTTTGTCTGAGTCTGGCATCTACGTTTTGGAGGGAGCCTTAGAAAACACTGGATCTATGACTGGTGTTACAGAAATCAGTGTTCCGATTCGACGTTGGTTTAATGATCTATCTGATGCTGCTCTGGCCGGCGCTGTTGGGATTGTGTACCATCAGGATCGAGAGTTTTGGTTGTGTGTTCCGGCGCTTGGTGACGTGTTCAACACCATGGTCTTTGTGTTTCATTATTCTATTGGCGCATGGAGTAGGCGGTTTGATTTCCCTGTTAAGTGTGCGGTTGAAACCAAAGACCACCGGGGGCACCTATTCTTTGGTAGTGGTGACTCCACCAACCGCCCCGGTGTTCATGTTTACACACACTCGGAAATTAGGCGTGGGGATGAGTGGGGAACTCGTGTAACAAAAGATAACGTGGCCTCTATCAAGACCATTTCTCCGCTATACAAGACCGCACCTCTTAACTTTGGGGGTGTTTACGCAGGTGTTCATCCGGCGTATGTAAATGTGTATGCTGTAGCACTTGGGTCCAATGGCCTCTCCTTAGACGTTAGCGTTAATAGAGACCTTGGCCGCTCCTTCGACGAGCCTAAAACCAGGAAGCAGCAAAAGCTGATAGACCCATTGGATTCGTATGGTGACAACCTCTACTATGATTCTGACACTGAGTGGGGATATTATAGGCCAACACCGTTTAGGTATGATGTGAGCTTAATGCACGAAAGTTTAACTACCGAGCTTCAGCTTACATTTACACCATCAAATCCAGAGAATCCCCATATTGAGATTATTGGGTTTGACGTTGAGGCCAAGGTTGGGGCGCAGCGGGACATTAGGGTCCTTACCGATGTTTTGACTGCCGATAGGAGGTAGCGTGGCCTGGAGATTCCCAAAAGTGCTTCCCGTTTCTGGGGATGTGCTGCATCCAGACCACTGGAACAGCAACATTGATGCCTATTCAAGCGAAATGAATGGATTCTTAGACAGGGACAACATTGGCAGAAAGGTGATCAATGGGTCCATGATTGCTAAGAATTCCCTTGTGCAGGTGTTCTCTGATTTTGTGGATGATACGACCGTCCTTGGGCGCAACGAGATGGAGAATGCATTCAGCGCGAACACTCAGACAACGGCTTGGCACAGTGCCAGTCTGAATGTAGACGCGGACGGCAACGAGTATGTTCTCCCGAATGTGACTATCAACGCAGATACAGATGGGTGGGTTGTTTGTGATTTCAATGCTGCTTACAAGTGGCTATCTCCCTCTGATCCGTATGGCGGATGCACTGCGTTTTTCAATGAAACCAATACCAACAAAGTCTTTTTTAGAATTGATACACCGTTTACGGAACATGGAATTCCCTACTATAGAATGCCGAGTGCCGCGCCCTGGGGCGACAGAGACTTGCCTGCAACGGTCGATTCGGGGAGGAGTGAGTGGGTTGATGTTTATTGCAGTAATGGTGACACCTACGGTTGGAAGAACGGTGCCACCGACCCCTCTTGGATTTTCTCTCCGACCTTTGGGTCGTATCTGGCCTGCTCTGCCCCTAGTCATAATGGGTATGTAGAAGGCAAATATGTGGCGTCTGGTGTGACCTTAGTACCGCGTGACCGCGACAGTGTTTCGTTTCGAGTTCTTGTTGATGGAATCACTGTTGCGGAGACTGGTTGGTTGTCCATTGGGTTGTTTATGAACGGTATTTACCTAACTGGAGTAGCGCCTATTTCTGCCGGGATTCACAGGGTTACAACACAAATCCGTGTAGCACACGTCAGGCAAATGGAGCCTACACAGACAGCGCTTGGTGATTCTGGCTCCTGGTACAAGCTTACCAAAGTAAAGGCAATATCACATGACGCACCAAGAAGTCCCGGTGTTGAGGCTAAGGTTAATGTTAGGGCAAGGAACCTTAATGTTATTTTCAGGAAGCGATAATGGGACGAGTTAGGCCGGCAAAGGCTATTTCAGGCAAAAGAGTTTCGGATGGTGGCGAAATCAACGATACCATTAGTAATTTCCAAGGGGAGTCATCAAGTGTAGATGGTCTCAATGTTCGTGACGAGGCGGTTGGGTATTCCGAGCTAAACAACGATACGTTTGTTCGTAACTATTCTCGCTTTTCGGGCTTTCAACAATGTATTGGATTGAGCCCCGTTTCCTACCAGCCGCTTATGTTTCCGCACTGGATGGAGGATGACTACTATAGCGTGGGCGGTTCTTCTGCTTTTGAGTCCGCAAATGCTGGGTCTCCCCATGTTCGTGCAGTAAACGACCCTGAAAAAAAAGATGTAACTATTGTCCGCGTATCATGTGACATCTTTGTAAGAGACTATGGGTTTCAAACCTACCTAAGAAAGCAATACAAGCGGCATCATGGTCATCGAATAAGGCTTAGTCTTGGCCTCAACACAGACATCAACTCTGACTCAAGCATTAGTGGGTTTACTGAGCTTAGCAGGACTATTCACCACCACCAGCTACCGTGGAGTGGTGCTAAGTGGAAGCAACCAGATAGGGGTATGGGTCCGGCTGCCACACAGGGGGAGCCTGTGACGCTTGTGGGTGCGCCTCTTTACTCGTCTGCTGGGAATCTTGGACGGGGAGACTTTTTTGAGTTTAACTATGGTGGTGAGAAGTACCTTCAGTGGCCATACCCGAAGAGTATTGAGGCTGGTACTAGTGATGACACTGATTCGGCAATGTCATTTCATTATGTATTTAATTATCAAACAACCTTTGCATGGACGCCTGAGGGTCCGGGTGTGATGCCTGATGGAAGTCACAATGGCGTGTTTGCTTTGTTGGCCAAGATTGAGGGTAGCTCTGGCGACCTTGGTCCAGATTGGGAAGAGGACCTGAAAGTGCTCCCCACTCACCGCGATTATTCGTGGGCAGTCACCGGCACCACAGGCACGACATTGTTTGCAGATAGGGCCAATGGCGTTTTGGGGCTTTGTCGGCAGGGATGCCGCTTTCCTGGCCTGTTTCTGCGAAACCTCGAAATGAATTCAATTACATATACTAAGGCAAGATAATGGCGCTCGGACCAGATTGGACCCCATTTGTTGCTGGTGAGAAATTCAATCACCGTGACATTACCCGTCGATTCCGTGAGATGGAATACTGGATGAATGGCCGCATTTCAGCGTCAGACCTTAGCGCTGAGCCTTGGGTGGAATCACGACATATCTATAAACCCGAGTTTTATGGGTCTCCCGCGCCACGCATAGAGGCGGAATCAGGAGACACCCACTATCGTCACAGACAATTTAATATGGAGTCTCGTTACTATCGCCATGAGCCTGGTGGTTGGTATAAGGAAGATTTGCTTGGTTCTGACCCAAGCCTTCGCCTCCTTGATGACTCGGTTGAAAACCCTGATGGGCTGTTTACCCCGGTAGAGGGTTTGTCCGCATCGATTCATCTGGACCAGCCCTCGTTGGTCCTAATTAACGCTCATTGGTATGCGTGGGAGTCTGGCGGTGACACTGGATATAGCAAGCAGGGGCACAAGAACCATGCGCTGGATGACCGTGTTGCTCTGTTTAGGCTGTATCGCAAGGGCGTTAATGAGCACGTTGGGTCCGGCTCAACCACAAGGGCCCTGTATGGCCGGTCTGATACTGGATACTTTTTTAGACGCCAATCCTTCAGCACAACGTGGCTGAGGGAGCTTGATGCTGGGGTGTGGGACTTCTACATCGGGTGTATGTACATCATGAAAGATGTCGATGGGGATGGAAAGTACACCGACCTTGGCGGCGATAAGACGGGCCACCGTCACAAGCATGTGTACATCGATGGTCGGAACTTTGTCGTAGATGCAATGAGGCTTTACAAGTAGTTGGGCTCTATAAAGTGTTAAACTTGGTTTGAGGATTTTCCTGTGGCAGAACTAAGCGCATACGAAAGACGCCAAGTCCGCTCCTACTCGCGAGCCCGTGGTCAAGAAGAGGGTGCCGCGAAGGCTGGGATGTGGGGCGGCATTGGCGGTGGTGGTGGCGCGGCCACTGGTGCCGCTATTGGCGCTGGCGCGATGTCGTGGACTGGTCCAGGGGCGTTGGTTGCGGCGGGCGTCGGTGCCGCTATTGGCGCTGGCGTTGGCATGTTGGCCGGCGGCCTTGGTGGTTGGTTCGGCGGCAAAAAGAAAGGCGAGAAAACCGCAAAAAAAGAAGCCAGGGCTGACCTGCGCTACCAAAAGAAAATGGAAAAGCAGCAAGAGCGAGAAGCAGGGAATCTCCAATATC
>Ga0208553_1000116_pt1 | contig 32063 bp, 39 predicted proteins | sample 6_EtaG_FD_184079 | JGI IMG/M metagenome (GOLD analysis project Ga0208553, IMG submission 184079) | Marine viral communities from the Subarctic Pacific Ocean - 6_ETSP_OMZ_AT15160 metaG (SPAdes) (version 2) | ecosystem: Environmental > Aquatic > Marine > Oceanic | place: Pacific Ocean | collected...
GTCGATGCTGATGTGGTTCGCGACATCGTCTCGACTCGAGAAGGACGCGCGCCCCTCTCTGAACGCTGTCGGCGCAACCATCGCAGACGAGCGGGACGGATACTCGTGGTACCTCGGTTCGGTTGTCGCGGTGATGGAAGCGACTGCGTCGTGGGAGGTCGTGTCGAAGGGCCAGACAACTGGATGCCAGCCTCCGTCGGTGCCGACCGAGATTCTCCACGAGACAGGCAGAATCGTGGACAGATGGTCCTCGACCCACGACCACGGAGAGAATCGCTTGTCAGGAGAACAACAGATGGCGACGTCGATGCGGTATTGATTCAGCCGCGGGATGGCTGCGGCGAGTCTGCCGCGGTCGATTCTCTGCGACGACGAGCGCAGCATATAGCGCAGCACGTCGCCCGCGCCAGTCATCGCCGAGCCGTCGGGGTGCATCAACCCGCCGCCGTCGTCGTGAAACTTGCAGAAGAACGAATCGTCGACCTCGGGATGGTTACTCGTGCCCGATCCGATCGTGTTGTTCGTCATCTCTGCGAGCGCAACGGCATGTCCGTTCGCGTCGACCGTGTTCGTCACGGCGCACCGCTCCCGCAAGCCAGTTTCGTCGCAAGCAATCCAGACGTGGGTCGCCTCGATGTGGTGACCCGCGATGAGTAGCGAGTGGCTACCGGCGTCGTGATACGAAACCATTTGGACCTGGTAGGAGAAGCCATGCGGCGTGTCGGCGGTGCTCGTGTCGTACTGATACCCCGGTTGCCCGAAGACCCATGGATACCGCTCGCCGCGACTCTTCTCGACACTGTTGGGCCAGGTGGTCTCGGTGATTCTGGCAGGCTGCGGAGGGAACAAGCCGACATCGTCTGCGAAGACCTCCTCGAGCGAGAATGTCAACGACTCCTCGATGCCTCCGAACTCGCCGTTCCGAACGACGCCATCGAGGAACAGGACAGCCGTCTCCGAGTTGCGCTCGTATAGCCAGAGCTTCCCCCGGGCTGCCGCGAAGTCATAGCCCCGACTGAACTCCTCCGCGACTTTGACAAGCACCGAAGCGTGGAGAGTTATCTCGACAGTGCGCTCCGAGGGAGTCGCGCCGAAGGGGTCGATGCCGTCCTCGAACTGCTCGCTGAACTCAAGCCCGCCGACATACTCGAGCTCCTCGCCAGCAATCGTCGCGGTTAGCGGGACGCGAGCGAAGCGGAGCGTCTGGTCTTTGACGACGAAGTCGAACAGCCACTCGAGGTCGCCGCCTATCAGTTCGGAGGGAAGGAAGGGCAAGTCACACTTCCTCAGTGATGGTGATGGTGTTCAGTCGCTGAACCTCATCGACTCCCTCGTTGCCTTGCACAACTTCGTATTGATGCCCGCCGTCGATGCGACCGTACAGGAACAGCTTATCGTCGGCGAACTGCACGACCTCCATCGACGAGCCGCTCTGAACTGGCAGGCGAGGCATGAAGACGATGGGCTGCGTGCTGCCGCCTGTCTGCCTGACGATGCCTTCCATCAGCGAGACGGTGTCATGCTTCGACGCGACAGGCAGTCCCGACGCAGTCAGCGCGACGTAGTCTGGATTATTCGCGGTGCCTGCGAGCGTCTCGCTGTCGTCTGATAGCCCGCCCTGAGTGCGTGTCGCGTCGATTGCAGTCTCTGCCCAGGCGAGCTGGACAGCACGTCGAATGGGTCCGAGATTGTGCGGTCGCCTCGAGCCGTCGGGTCGACTGATGTCTTGCACGTTCGGCATCGTCTGCCACGACAGACCTCGGTCGAATTGATGACCGAAGACAGCGACCTCGCCGATGATGACAGAGCCGATCTGGAAGTATCCGTCCGCGTTCGCTTGCGCGGGGATGCGAAGACGCAAGACAGGCTCGGCAATGGTGACGGCAGGATTGAAGTTGTACACGACCGCTCCCATGTTCCGCCGCCAGACAGCAGCGCTGCCAGCAGCGCTCGAGATAGGGTCGCCCGCTGACAACTCCGAAGTCTCGTACATGATCCGAGCGCTCCGAGTCGGCAGAGTACCCGAGCCATCCGAGTACCAGCTTCCCTCGGTGTTGCCGCGGATGTGCTTGTAGCGCGCGAGCGCAGAGCCCGACCCCATGTCGAGCGTCGCGCCCACCAGCTCGTTGCGGTGCAGCCACTTTGGAGCAGTCGCAGCGCTCGACGGGTTCGGCCTGATGATGGACCCGTTGCGTGTGTATGTCAGCGGGTCGAGGTCGATGGATGCGTCCAGCTCTGCGAGTGTATGCCAGGCTCCCGAGTAATACCGTTCGAGGAACGCCGACTTGAAGTTGCAGTTTAGCAAGACGACGCCGAAGGCGAAGTTGCCGAAGTCGAGCGACCACGCGGCGTGCTTGTCTTCGAGCCTCCAGACGATTGTCTGTTCGGTCAGCGAGCCGCCTGGCGTCTCTTCTCTCGACCGCCACGGAACGCGCGGGCTCGCGTTGCTGGTCGTGTCGATATTCTCAATGCCGAAGTCATAGCGTGGCTCGATTGTCCACTTGTCTCCTTCTTTGCCTGGCCCATCGCCAGCAGAGATTCGGACGCCGTCGATGAGTAGCGCGGGAACCGTCGGCCATTCTCTCGAGTTCAGCGCGGAGACCCTGACTTGTGGGTCGGTGGTCGTCCCGCCGATCCAGTTCGCGACGTACTCGAGCCCCTGACGCGGAGCGAACTCTCGCCCAGCGACGCTGCTGCCGACGAAGCTCCACCGGCTAACTGCCACGCCTGTGTTGACGTGTCCCCAGTCGAGTCGAGAGCGCTGCGTCAGCGACCCGCCACCACCGCCCGTCTGGTCGATAATGCCATCGGTTGCGACCGCTGGGGTTAGCGCTCGGCGTTGCGTACCTAGCCCGCCAGCGGTGTCGTGCTCTTCGTGGTCCCTGCCGTAAAACAGCGCGACCTCTCCAGTCGCGACATTGCCGCCAGCGAGCGCGATATATATCCACGTCGGATCGGTCATGTCGAAGTCGACATCGACGACCGTGCTGCCGTCGTCTTCGTCGAGCAGTCGGAACCCGGTCGTGTTGATGCAGAGTTTCACCGCATGGTTGAAGGATGCGTTGACGGTGCCCGGCGTCGTCTCGCAGTCGGTCACCCGAAGAATCAGGCCACACTCTGTTGTCGTCCTCGAGCCGCCCGAGACGCACTGAACCCGGACGGCGACGGTGTTGACTCGCTCGTCGCCGTAGCCCGCAGCCTCTGCGATATTGTAGGAGACGACTCCAGTCGCCGACGTCAACGTCAACTCGCCGACGTTAACAGTCAGCGCGGACGACGATGACCCAGAGGTCAGCTCGACCCATCCCGAATCGTCTGGCAGTACGACTGGCAGGTAGCACCGACCCTTCAGCGCGGAGCTGGTCGTATCCGACTCGGGCGACCAGCCGATGTAGCTGGTCGGATTGAAGACGTCGGTGCCGTGCGTAGCGCAGACAGTCTGCCGCGCATGCCCGCCGAGATATAGGACGCTGATGCGCTCCTCGTCTGCGAAGCCATGCGTCTCTGCGCCCTCTCCATCCTCGCCTGAGTAGTAGGTGTCGTAATCGAAGAATGACAGCACGACAGCACGACCGCCGACAGAGTTCGCGGCGTACTTCATCGCGTGAACCTTGTCCATGTAGATACAGCCCTGCGTGGCGTATGTCAGCCAGGAGTGACCGCTGTCTTCGGAGCGGAAGATTGCAGTCATGGTGGTGTGCGAGTAGCCCTGCCCGCCGAAGTTCGCCAGCAGGTAGCAGGTTCGGTCCTCGTCTCGCCATGTCCAGATACACGCCTCCTCCTGAATGACGAGGTCGGTCGATGTTGCGGCGTTGGCGACGTACTCGCCGAGCTGGTTATAGATAGGCTGCGCCGGGTCGACTGGCCCGCACCGATACTTCGCCTTGCCTGCTGCGAGCCCGCTGCCTCGGTCTGCGTAGCCGACGAGGAAGATGCCGTTGTCGAGCCCCTCGACTGTTGGCGAATACCCCTGCTGGCCCCCCGTACCATAGCCACCTGTCGACGCGCTGAACTCGGTGCCGACTTGGTCGAAGGTACAGCCGAGGTCGTAGCTTATCCACTGTTCCATTCTCGGCTCTGCGGCTCCCACCTGACTGCTCGTCAGCATCAGCACGACGCCCGCAGAATACGAGACAGCCATCCCACTGATAGGCTCGGCGCTATCGTTCAAGACGCTGTTCGCGTAGTTCGTCCACGTCGCTCCGCTATCGTCGCTCGATGTCGCGTTGACTTGGTTCGCGTTGGCGTCGACCCAGAACATGACGACGCGCCCGCTCGGAAGAGCGACGAGAGAGACCGGACGGTCGTCTGCGTTCGCTCCGTCGAGACTTGTCCACGTTGACTCCCAGACCCCCGTACTCGGGTCGTATCTGACGACGACGAGAGTGCCGTCTCCCGACGCCAAGCTCTTCTCATAGTACGCACCGAGCAGGTCGCCGAAGTGGAGGCGAATTAAATCGGGGCGGGTGTACATGTCTTCGACGTTCAGGTCGAGCGGGTTTGGAAAGCGTCGCTCGCCGTCCCACCCGGTGATGACTTGGTACCCATCGTGACCGTACGGGAGCGACCTCTCGTACCCATCTGGCCCGAACGTGTCCTCGCTTGCGTCGTCGTGCCAGACGAACCCGCCATCAGACGGCAGCGGGTGTCCCGCCGTGCGTGTCTCGACTGTGTAAGACGTGCCTGCCGTCTGCGTCTCGCTCGCCTTGAGGATTAGACTTGAGCGCTGCTGCGGCTCTGGCACGCCCGCCTTGACTCCCTGCTGCGTGAAGCTCGAGCCGTACGGCGCGGCGACCCTCGCTCCCTGGATCGCGCCGTGCTGGATGCGTGGGTCTTGCAAGACGATGCCTTGCAGCTTCCCGTCCTTGCCGACTGGCGGCGTCTTATTCGCTCCCATTATCTATGCCTTCCCGCTTCTCGCATCATGCCTGCCGACTCGTGGTCGTACACTACCAAACGCGCGAGACAGTCGCGACGAGCTGATTCGGAGAGTGTCGTGCATGATTGCCTCCGTTGTTCGCGGGCCGACTCTGATGATGTTCACGGTGCCACCACCCGCGCCTGCGCCTGCGTTCAGAGCGTCGACTCCTCGCTCGCCTCCTGCGGCTGCTACTCCCTGCGGCGAGAGCATAGCCTCGCCCTGCCTGGCCCGCACGAAGACCTCGTCGGACGCCATCGACTGCCCCGACAGGCCCGCAGGTATCATGCCGCCCGAGTGTAGCTGCGGCGGCTGCTCGGCTGCGATTGCTGCGATTGACGCAGCGCCAGCGATGCCAGCGGCAGCGGCAGCGACAATGCCCGCGGGGAACGGGACCGTTGTCAATCCGTTGATGACGGCCAATGCCGTCGAGATTATGGCAGACGTGAGCGAGACTGCCTTATTAGCTCGCCAGGCGTCGAGCGCTGCCTCCTTCTCTGCAGCTGACTGCTCCTCGAGGACAGCCTTCTCGCGCTCGAGCTGCTCTCTCGCTGAGTTGGTCAAATCGCCCATCAGCGCTTCGTCGATGTCTGCGATTCTGTCCGACGTCTCTGCGAACGCCACAGCCTTCTCGTCATATACCACCTTGGCCATCGCGCCGATAGCGTCGAAGACCTCTCGGTGCATGCTCATGATTTGAGCATTGACGACGGCAAGGTCTTCCATGTCCTTGTCCCACGTCTCTCGCATGAACTCGCCCTGGGTCTGCGAGTTCGCCATACGCTCTGCATGTAGCTCGGCGTCCATCTGCTTCTGTAGCTCGACCGCCTCCTCTGCGTTCCGCACACCCTCGAAGCGCATATCCCTCTCGGCGTTCGCCATCTCGACCATGAGGTCTGCGCGCTTCTGAGCATATTCCTGCTCCACCCCTTCGATGCGCTTCATCGCCGCCTCTGCAAGCTCCGCCTTCTTCGCTGCGGAAACCCCAGTGGCGGCGATTGCATCTCCTGCCGTCTCCTGAATTGTCTCGAGCAGACGCGCTTCCTCTGCGTCGAGCTTCTCGATGTCTTCGAGCCTGTCGATGGTCGCTTGCTCGTTCGCCTTCGACCACGTCTCGACTTGCGTCGTCGCTGCCGCCATGTTCGCCTTGGCTGCTGCTGCGTATGCCTTGCTCCGCGCCGCTCTCTTCTTCTCGTCCTCTGCTGCTTTCTTGCGAGCCTCTGCGAGCTTCTTCTCCTTCTCTGCCAGGTCTCTTGATGCGTCCTGCGCCTTCAGTCGAGCATCAGACAGCCTCGCCTCTTCCATCTCGAGCAGCTTCGTCCAGGTTCGCAACTCCTTGGCGGCTCCGATTCGTCCGCCATGACGCAGCTTCCCGTCCTCATAAATCTGATTACTGGAGCTGTTCAGCTCCCGCTCGATTTGGGCGACATCCTCCAGAGTCTTCGTATGGTCGCGCCAAGGAGTTGCCTTGATTAGATCGTTCAAAAACTTCTGCTTCTCTCGAGCTTCGGCGACCACTCCGGATAGCTCGGCGATCTTCCCCTTGTATTTTTCAAGGTCTGCGGAGGAGTCGCTCTGCGCCGCTGCCGCATCCGATGTCTCTTTCTTGAACCGCTCGACCTCGTCGGTCAGCCCGATGAACTTCTCGGCCACGAAGGCAACCGCCTTGGCTGTCGCCTCCAGCACCCCCGTCTCCGAGAGGACTTGAAACATCTCGCCGAGCTTGGTCACGATGACAGTCACCACAGGAATCAGAGGCTCGAGCGCGCCGTCCTTGAGTCGCTGCCACTGTCTCGTTGCGATGGTGACAGCGTCGGTCAGGAACTCGCTCTCCTTCGCTGTCTCGTTGCTGATGATGCCAGCAGCCTTGACCATCTCCGAAGACTTCCGAATCGCGGCGCCGCCCTCGTCGAAGGCTGCGAGCATGTCGACCGCGCCTCGACCGAGCAGCGCTTGCGCCGCTTGCGCTCGCTTGCTCTGGCTGGTCATGGCGACCATGCCGTCTGCGATGAGTGCGATCTTCTCGTCGAGCGGGACTGCCTCGAGCTGCTCGAAGGTCAGGTTCAAGTCCTCGAGTGCCTCGACTTGCATCTTGCTGCCTTTTGCAGCCATGCCGAGGTTGACGCTGAGCTTCTGGATTGCGTTCGCTGTCGTCTCTGCTGCGACGCCGCCAAGCTCGAGCGCTCCTTGCATGACTTGCAAGTCCTCTGCCGAAGTGCCAATGGCGCGGGCCTTCTTGGCAATTACGTCGGCTCTAGCTGCGAAGTCGATAGTCGCCTGCGATGCTTTGACGAGCGCAACGCCGAGCGCTGCTGACGCGGCGACCATCGCCATAAGAGCGGGGTGCGCCTTGACAAACTGCTTCCCCATCGCGAGCGCACCGCCCGCGCCCTTCTTGTTGAACGTATCGTCGAACGAGCCGCCGAGCTTGTCGCTGTCTTGCTGTACTTGGTCGAGGCTGCCTTGGAGCTGGCTGGTATCTCCGACGAACTCGAACCGAATCTTGCGTGCCATGCTCGCTCCTTACTGCTGCAACCAGAAGTCCAGCGTCTTCTCGCTTGCGCCGCCCTGCTTCCACGCAGAACGAAGGCCCGCGCCTTGCTTGTCCTTGCTCGGTGCCGGGTGCGACATCAGCCAGACATGGGCCATGTCTCCTGCTGTCGCTGGCGTCCCGGTCATCATGCGAAGGTCGGACGGCTTCAGCGCAGACGCTCGTCCGCTCCCCTTGCGGTGGTCTGTCGCTCGAAGGATCTGCCAGTACGCTCGAAGTTCGAGACGTGTCTCCTCGTCGAACTGGAGCAGCGCGTGCGGCTCCCCGAACAGCGAGACTCCTAGGTCGAGGTCAAGGAAGTCTCCGAACCCGTCCGGGGTACAGTAAAATCCACGCGCTCCTGCACCTCCTTGGCAGGCGACGGGAACGCAATCATCAACTTGGTCACCATCTCGTTGCCGAGCACTGTCACCTGGTCTTGGGAGTAGCCCGCTTCGTACAGCTCGCCCATGACCTCAGCACCGAACTCCATCAGACCGTCGACGCCGCGCTCGAAGTCTCGACGCTTCGTCTCCATCTCCAGTTCGCGATGTCGCCAACAGATGCCAATGGCTGCGCCGACTGACTCTTCGACAAGCTCGGCTTGGACGTCTTCGATGTTGCCGACGGCGTCTCGATTGATGTTCCACAAGCCCGACTGGATGAGTGGCTTCAAGAGTCGAGCAGCGATAGACGGTCGCGGGACGCGGTAGTCGTGGTCGCCGTGACCTGGCACGAACGCAACGAAGTAGGCGGGCGAGCTATCAGGAATCGTCCGAGGATGCTGGAGTCGACGCACCGTTCCCGCCCTTCTTCTTCGCCGCCTTGGCGACTTCTTTGGAGAGTTCAGCTTGAAGGAGCGCGATGTCCGACGAGCGTCGCTTGCGAGCGTCGGCAATCTGCTCTTGTAGTTTCTCGACCTTGCTAGCCATCAGAGAATCACCGACGGCTCTGCGGCCCAACAGGTGCCGTTGATGGTGACCGTGTTCGGGTCGCCTTCGGCGATGGCGCAGTTCACCGTGCAGTACGGCAGGACGAGCTTGTGAACGTCGGCCGCGTTGCCCTGGTTAGTCACAATCCATCGGAGGTCGATAGTGAAGACCTCGGCATCGTCTGACGCGATGGAGGTCGACAGAGTCGACACCCAGTTGGAGCCTGCGTAGCCCTCGTTGTTGATGATGTCCACCAGCGCTGGAGCGGAGGCATCTGTCAGGTCCCGGAAGTAGGCACTGAACGAGAAGGTGATGGCTTGGTCATCACCGTACCGAATACTCGGCGGACTCGTGAGCTTGCCGCGGTCGAGGTAGCTGGAGACGGTCGCCTGCGGGATAGTCAACGACAAGTCGCCAGCCTCGTAGGCGACGGTGTAAGTGTCCGCGCCTGAGTTGATGCCAGCGGCACCGCTGAACGCGCCGCCGCCTGCGGTGCACTGAGAACCCAGCGTCAACTGCCCGTCGAGCTTAGTGTGGATGATTGTGGATTCGGTCATGTCCTTATTCTCCTATCGGGTCATCCCCGTCGTCGTCGTTGTTGTCTTCCACTCTCGCGGGACGCAATTGACGAGAGTGTAAACGTCTCGCGGAGTGCAGTAAAGAGTTCGCCGCCTGGCAGCTCATCAACGCCAGCCAGCCGCATCGCCGCAGTCGTCGCAGCAGCGGAGACGACATCGCCGAGAAGGGAGCCGTCGACGTCGCCCTCGACGATGCGGCGCATGCGTCCCTGCTTCTGCTGCCAGCCTCGCTCGGCTTCAATCTGAATCATCTCCGCAGATATGCCGAGGTCATCGCCGCGATGCTTCGTGCCCTTCGGGTGGACCCACGATGCGTACTCGACTGGATTCTCGATGATGAGGTTCAAGCCGTCGACGAAGACGCGCCACGCCCGAAGGCTCCTGCCAGTGTCGACGGGCCAGCTCGTGAAGATTGTTTCCTCGACTGCGTCAGCGATGCCTTCGATTATCTCCTCGAGTTCGCCGAGAGCGCTGTCAGAGAGTGCGTCAGCAGAGACACCGAGTCGACGCTCTCCGTCGATGCTGAGATTGACGAACGTCATGCCAGCGACCCGTTCAGGTGGTCTTCGATGACGTCTGCCATCTCGTCTGCTGCTCTCGCCCAATCCTTCTCGAGGAACCTCGTCACCACCTTGAGTCCTTCGCCGGGGTCCTCGTCGACCTTGTGCGCGTGGACGGCATACGGGACGCGACTCTCGACCGTTGCGTTCGTGCCCTTGAACTTCCAGTTCCAGCCCGCGACGAAGCGCCCGCTCTTGACTGGCAGGTCGCCCTCGGTGTTCGCTGCTTCGATGACTCTGCCGGTCTTCCAATCTCGGATCGCTGAGGTCGCCTTCACCCTACGAAGACGAACGATGCCGCCGAAGTCCTCCTTGCGGAACTCCATGTCGAAGCGACCCTCGCTCTCGGCGAGAGTCTTCAGCAAGTCTCGACGGAGCTTCGGCGTGAACTCCACCGACTTCATAACGTCGGCGAGGTCGAGAGCAACTGCTTGGAAGGTGTCGCCCATGTCAGCCCGCCAGGTCGAACAAGGAGAAGGCCTTGATGGTGATGTCCCAGATGAGCCACTCTCGCGATGGGCTCAGCCGCTCGACGTCGTTCCACGACGTGACTTCGAGGCTCGCCCGCGCTGCGTTCGTCGAGTTGCGAACAGCTCGCTCGAGCGCGTCGAGGTTGTCGAGCGCTGCGTCTCGAGTTGTCTCTCTGTCTTTGGGATTGATGCGGTGAGCGTATCGAACGACGAGCGAGTACCGACGCCCGACGACTGTCCCTGTCCTTGCTCGATGTCCAGCGTCAGCGCTCGAGATAGAGGCAAGCGACCAATACAAGTGCGCTCTGCCTTGCGGCCCCGACTCGACGTCAATCCATGCGGACTCGGCAACGCCAGAAGCAGCCCCGAGAAGCGTCGACATATTCGCTCGGACTTGCGAGCGGTTCAGCGCCCCCACTGCCATCGTGCGCTCCTGCCTGGGCCACCGAGGTAGACTGCTGTCGGGCCAGCTATGCCTTGCTCATCGCTTGCGGCGACGCCGTCTTCGTCCATGTCATAGGTCAGCGACAACCGCGCCCATTCTTGTTCGTATCGTTCGAGACTCTGCTCTGCCATCTCTGACCATCTGCCGTCGCCCACCGAACTGGCTGCGTCAAGGAACAGCAGACCGACCGCGAGCTGCCTGTGAACATCGAACAAGGCGAAGTCGGAAAGGACGAGATAGGGTCGACGACCAGCAGCTAACAGCCTGCGCTGAATCATGTCCCACGCTTCGTCGATGAAGTTCGCGAGCGTCTGTCCCGAAGCGAGCAGCGACGAGGCGTCCTGATGGATTGCGCTGATGTCTGCGGGAGTCACGACAGGATGAAGCTCGCGGCGCACGAGAGCAGCAGAGCGCTGGAAGGTGTGAGCGCTGCCCGCCAGAGTCAGCGACCAGACAATGAGCCAATTGTCCTCGAGCGACATCGTCGTCGGTAGCGTCAGCGCTGCGACGCTATAGGTGGCGATGTCTGCCGTGATGGTGACAGACTGCCCGTCGACGAGCTTCGTGCCGTCGCCCTTGAATACATCGACAGTGCCGCTCGACGGAGCCGTCAACGTCGAGCCGCTATAGACCGGGCACTCGAGCAGGTTGACCCTGCCTCGAACGATGAAGTCGGGAAGTCCGTGTCGGTGCGCGTACTGCGTCTCCTGCGGCATCAGAGAATCTCCACAGTATTAAACCATCCGCCCTCGGCCATGTCTGCCGGGGTGTACAGCGCGGCGCGCTCGATGTCTGTCAGCAACATGGATAAGTCAATCTCGCAACCGTGGGACCACGACCAGACGTTGCTTGGGACTGGCACGGCTCCGCGCCCGTCGATGTGACTGATAGCCTCCACGATGCGGTCTGTCGCTGTCGCTGGGCGCGGGTAGCCCGTCGCTGCTGACAACTCAGCCTCGCGCGCCCTGGCGGCGCCCGCTGTCTCCAGGACTAACCACCGCATCAGTGCGCCATCCTGACGCTATAGCGGTCGCTGAGGTAGTCCTCAAGCGATGCGAGTTCATTCTGCCTCAGCACGCCATCGAAGATCAACACCTCAGAGATAGCGCCGTCCCAGTGCGCCGTCTGGCTGGTGCCGTGACCTACCGCGAGGGTCGTCGCGAGCGCGTTCAGATCGCCCGCGGAAACCACAGACCCAGCCTCACCGTTGATCCTGGTCACTAGATCGCCGTCGCTCACCGCAACCCAAACAAGATCTGCGCCCTCGTCGCCCGCCGAATCTGCGGGTGCGACGGCAGGCGCAGGGGCACCGTCCGGATAAAACCCAGAAGTGGGACCCTGACTGCTGTTGCCCACGACAAGACTGAAGTATGAACCGCTATCCGATGGAGCGCCCATCACAGCGCGACCATGGGCTGTGCCCCACGTTGGTCCATAAGTAGCTCCCCAGGTCCAGCCGCGGCAGATCACGATGATCGTCCACTCGCCCACGTCGCTAAGCATGCCGTACAAACTCGACCCTTCGAGCGCGTCATCCGATCCGTCGAAGGTTAGCTCTGGGCGCCTGCCGAGACCCCGCTCGGATAGCGCTGGCTGCTCTGATGCTGTCGCCTGCGAGAAGTCGCGACCGCGCCCGCTCATGTCGCGCCATCCGGAAACGGTCGACCCGTTCGTCTCTACGCCAGCGTCAGCTCGGCACCAAACAAGGAGTTCGGTGCTCAGATGTCTCGGGTCGAAGCCTTGCGCCGGATGCTCTGTCTGCACCTGCGATCGTGGGACCGGCTGCTCCTGCTTCGGATGCTTGCGGAAGACCGCGCCCATGCTTCACCTGCCGTCGTCGATGTACAGCGTGACCACCATGTCGGTGTCCGCTTGAGATGCGGGGGTGATGGTTACGTGCGGCTGAGCAAAGAACGGAACGGGACTGGCGAGGAGGTCGCTGAGCGTCTCCGCATCAGACGAGAACGAGAAGTCGGCAGAGTACAATTCTTCTCCACCACCAGCGACCGTGAGCGCGCTGCTCTTGTAGACCTTGATCGTCACCGCATCGCCAGTGTCGCCGTCGTTGTCAGAGATGGTGGCTCGGACCCCGAGGAGCCTTCCCACTGCGACCCCTGCCCCGCCATCTTCGGTGACTGCCTGGGCGGCGCTCTCGCTGACTGCCTGGTTCGTGAACGTCAGAGCGTCCACGTTGAATAAACTCATGGTCGCCCCCTAGTCGAACGCGACCGTTAGGGTCTTGCTGGTTGTGCCGTTGCTGTAGACCACGGTTGCCTTGAAGTTGTCGCCCGACTCGTCGAGCCAGAAGACAATCTCGCCAGCCTTGCCGCTGGCAGACGCGAAGCCGCTGGTGGTGGCAGCGTCGAGCGCTCGGATATAGACCGCGCCGTCGTCTCGGACCTGCACGCCTTGATTGATATGCTTGCTGCCTTTTGCCATGATACCCGCTCCTTGTAAGAGCCTGCCGAGGCAGGCGGGTGCTATTGCTTGCGCTTGTCGCTGCCGTCTCTGGCAGCTCTGTCTCTCTTGATTGCTGTCTCTCGCGCCTTCTGCTCTGCGCGCCTCGAGTCCATGCCGCTCTCGACCATGCGACCTTGCAGTCGCACCATCGCCTCGCGGTAGCCCTGCTTCTCGCTCATGTCATGTCCATCGACTTGCGTCGCTTCGACTTCGGCTTCGTGTCGATAGTCGCGAGTGGCTTGCGTTGCATTGCCTCGAGAGTCCTCGTCGCCGCATCGAGCCTGGCGCTGAGGATTTGATTGTGCGGCGCGTTGGCGACTGCGCTCTGCATGCGGTCGATGGTCTGCAACTGCTGCTCGACCTTGAGTCGGACGACTTGCTTGCTGACGGTGGCGATGATGCCAGACGACGACAGATGGCGTAGGAACTCATAGTAGGCCTCGCCGCCCGCGGCCCAGAACGCACGCCCGCCAACAACTTCGACGCTCTCGGTGGCGTCACAGTAAACCGAACCCTTGCCTGCCTTCGGAATCTTCTGAACGTACCAGCGGAACTTGCCGAGCCGCTCGTCGCTCGGTCGAATCATGTGCCAGCCTCGGCGCGTATGCTGCGCCACTGCGAGGTCGGTCCCGCCCTCGTCTGTCACGCCGCCGACGCCGGGGTCTGTCTTCAGCTTGCCCAGGAGCGGCAGCCACTCGCCCGTCTCCTCGATGAACTGCCACCGATGCGGGTGGTGCATGTACATGAAGCTCGAGGTCGACTTCGTCCGAGCGGGTAGCTTCGGCGCGTCGGGGCTGTCTTGCTGAGTAACTCTCTGTCCGACTATTGCTGACATTCTGTTCCTGTCCTTGTTGTGAACCGCGAGCGGCGGGGCGAGGTTGAGGGGAGCCCCGCCGCCCGAGTTCCTGTTGACGTCGCCGACTATCGGTCAGTGATAATTGACACGCCTCGGAGATCTTCAATTGCTGACACGCCAACGAAGGCGTGGGCGACGATGCGAGAGATGCCGGGGTCGGCAGTCCTCGCGAACTCTGCGTATACCGGACTACCGGCTGGAACGGATGCCGCAATGGAACCCGGCATCTGCGACTTCGCAGACGCTTCGACATAACCCCACGCACCAGCACCGAACATGGCACCAGCGGAGTCGGCACCAGCGTTCGCAGTTGCGACGCTGTCACTGGTCCAGATGTCAACGCCGAGATAGCTTCCCTTGAAGCCTGGGCTTCGAATCGCGAGCTGCTCGGCAGTCGCAGGCATGAACTGCACCGCGCCGCCTTCGCTTCGCAGCGAGGACTGGAGGTCGGTGTATTGCGTCGGGAACAAGACCGCGGCATACGGTCCCGGAACGATATTCTGCTCCAAGCTGAAAATAGCGTCGAACCACTCATCCGTGGTTAGATCCACGGTCGTGGTTCCTACCGCCGTGGCGAAGCTATCGATGATGCCGCACACCATATCGGTTACTCGTAGCGAGTACGCATCAGCAGCAGCCTGGGCGAGTCGACCGAGGTCGAGCTGGCCCGCTGCGCCAGTGATCATAAACTTGTCCGAGAGCCCGTAGCTTATGATTTGCTGGGCCACGGAAACCGAGAATTGGGCATGGGTCAAGGCGTCATTATCGAACGCGGCCGTCTCGTTGGTGTTGGCTGCGTTCATCGGATCGGCGAGTGTCACCGTCGGAGTCGCGAGCGTGTCGGAGCCAGAGCCACCGACGTCGCCGAGCTTCAAGCCGAGCGAGCGTAGATCGATTCGGTCGCAGAGGTTTTCCCACAGGAGGGTATTGAACACCTCAGCGGCGCGCATATTGCCGCCCTGTGTCCCGGTATAGGTAATTTCATTGGCCATGGTAGGCAGTCCTTATTCTTTGACGCAGCGCGTCAAGTTGATGTTTCGTCTGTTCGGTCCTTAGCGCCCGTTGGACTACCCGGCGACGGCGTGACCGATGACGTCTCTTCCCTTAGCGCCCGATTATCCCCGGCGACGGGACGGAAGCGACATCAGTGACAACGATAGGCAGACGACGCCGAGACTGTCAACCGTCAAGATGACCACGGCAAGACGAGTCCTTGCATCAGCTCGCCCTTATTCGCTTTCCATTCGTCCATCGCCAGGCCCGAGATAGAACCGGGGACGTATGACTGCGTCGGAGGCGGGGTAGGCTGCGCGCCGTTGTTCGCTTGCGGTGCGGGCACAGGCACAGGGGCGGGCGCTGACGGCTGCTCGAGTGCGGGCGTCGTCGCTGTCGGCGCTGCTGCGACGGGCTCAGGTGGACGCAGCGAGGACAGGTCTTGAATCATGCGGTCTTTGTTCGTAGTGAACCACGAGTCCCACGTCTGCGCCTCTGCGCCTGCCTGCTCTGCGTGCTGCTGATGCTGGTGCAGCATGAAGTCTCGGACGCTCTGCGTGCGGACGCCATTCTCGAGCATGCCGACGTGGTGCGCCTGTGTCTGCGCCGAGCGCGTCGCTACGTCGAGCTGGGCTTGTAGCGTCGACGATGCTTCGACTCGTGCTGTCAGCTCGGCGACTTGCGCCGTCAGCGCTGCGTGGCTCTCTGCCGCTTCTGCCGCCTGGCGCTCTGCTGCCTTGCGTCTCTCGACCTCCTGCTGGAAGCGCTCCTCTGGAATGGTTGCTGTCGCGTCTGTCACTGTTCACCTCCTGCTGATTGCTCTGGTTGTGCGGGACGAAACCCTCGACCCACCGACCCCATGATTCTTTCCGCTGCGTCTCTCGGAAGATTGAAGAACTCGGACAGCATCGACAGGCCCGCGTCTCGGGGCAGGGTGCCCTCTGCCACGCTCTGAACGATGGTCATCGCTGCGACGACCTGAGCGCCGTTGAGGGCGGTGTCCGCGAGCTTCTCTTCGGCTGGCGCGCTCTCTGTCTCTGCGACGTCTCCTGCTTCATCCTCGCCGCCCTCAGCCTGCTCCTCGACTCCGGTCGTGACAGAGACACCACGCAGGGCGGCGCTCTCCGCTTGGACGCGCTCGAGCCACGAGGCAGCCTCGTCTCGGGTCCATCCAGGATTCTCGGCGATGACGACATCGACGATGGAGCGGGTGCCGAGTTCAAGTCCCGCCCGAGCTTCGGCGATGCGCGCAGTGCGCTCGTCTGTCGTCAGCGGGATCTGGCTGTACCGAAGATTCCACCCGACATCTGGGAACGACTCGCCCTCGTATCGATTGCAGAGACTCGCAGCGAGAGCGAGGACGCGACGGTCGCCCGCCTCCATCTGAGGCATCAGCGCCTGCTGCCGCTCTCGCACTGCTTCGCGCTTCAAGCTGATAGCGTAGCCGCTCTGGGAGCCTGTCTGCTGAATGTCTGCGGGACTGATGCCAGCAGAGATGAGCGAGCGTTGTTCGTAGGCGTCAATGGCAAGCTGGAGGTTCGAGGGGTCGGAGCCTGCGCTCCATTGCAGCGCTTGCACCGAGCCAGCTCCCTCGCTGTCAATCATCAGCATGGTGGTCGGGTCTGCTGCGACTTCTCGTCTCGATGACCTGTTGCCGCCCTTCGTAGCGGTGCCCCTGATGATGCCGTTCGCCAGCCCGCGTATTGGGTGGGACGCATCCCGCACGCAGTAGTTCCAGAAGGTCCAGAGCGTCGCGACAGTCAACGTGGCTTCGACCATCTCCTTGCCGGTGTACGCATCCCACAGGCTGTCGCCGCCTCCCTCTGCGTGGTAGAGGACGTACGGGATGACAGGCTTGCTGTCGACGACGTACGGGTATGCGCTGCCCGAGAAGTCGCCGCCGAGGACTTGCTCGGTGATGTCTGTCGCCTTGTCGAGTCTCGCGCCGTCAGGCAGGACGACCCGATAGCTCGGCTCGTCTCTGATGTCGAGGACGTCCCACGTCCAGCGAGCCTCCTCCTTGCCCTTGATGGTCAACGTCCTGATGCGCGCCTCGATGATTGCGCTCGGGTCGTTCGGTCGGTCGGGCGTCGCTGCGGCCCATACCATGTCAGACGGCACGACACGGAACTGGAGCCCGTCGTCGGGTACATACGCAACACGCACGAGCGACTCCCGCATGCCGACCACCTGTCGCTGGTTGCGACCGAGTACGGGCCACAGCTCAGCAGCTCGGAGCTTGTTCGAGAAGTCTGCGACCTTGTCCTCGTTCGCGTCAGCATGCTCGATGGTGGGTGGCTTGCCGTACAGTCGCGACATCTGGTCGACGATGGAGCGGAACAGGTTCCGAGTCTGGTCGCGGTACCCGAGCCTGGCCGCTGTACCTTCTGCGAAGAACTCAGCGACGCGCTCGTCGAGGTCACGACGCCACCATCCTTCGATGATGCGACGACGCAGACGAGAGTGGGCGCGCCGCTTCTCGTCTTCGTTGTCAGGCAGAGGAGGTCGCTGCTGCTGCGGTCTAGGGTCGTTGGTATGAGCCATGCGGGGTCACCTTACACGGAGAGACTGGATGCCTCCAGCGCGAGTGTCAAGGAAGGAGCGCCCGATGTAGCGTGCCGCATCGAGAGCGTGGGAGAGGTCTTTGTTTTTCTGGTCGCCGCCAGGCCCGCGCCAATGACGGAAGCTCTCGACGAGATTCGAGCAGCGCGGATGGATACGCATGTCCCCCTTCACCATGGCGGCGTGAAGGAGACGGCTCGTGTAGACAACGCTGCCGGGTCCCTTGCGTGCTGGCTTGATGCGAAAGGGCGGCGAGTGTTCGGGGTAGCCCGAGAGCGTCGCGATGCTCTCTGTCAAGAGCGTGTTGATCGCGTACCCTGCCTGGGACTTGCCTGCTGAGTTCGTATCACCTCGAGCTTCGTCGACCGCTTCTGGCCCGACGCCAGCGCGCTCGAGCATGGCGACAATGCCGAGCGCGTCTGCTTCGATGCCTGTCTTGCCTTGCGAGACGTACTCATCGAGGAAGTACACCTTCGGTCGCCTCGGGTCACGCTCGAAGGCGCAGAGCAGGGCGACCTCTCGACCGACGTCTTCGCCGTGGTCGATGCCGAGCCCTATCTGCAACTCTCTGTCCGGCAACTCGTCGCTGACCATGTCGTCGTCGAACGCTGCGAAGTAGCGGTCGGGCGTGACACCATCCCAGTCGCCATAGATGACCTGCGGGCGTTGGCTAGGCAGGCACACTGCGATGGCCTCGTCGACTTGCTCTTGTGTCATCCACGGACATGCCTTCGTCGACAGTGCGAAGTGCGTCTCGCTGATGACTCCCGTCTCGACGACTTCACGCAGCCAGTCGACAGGGCGACCGATGGGCGTGAGTGTCATGTACAGGCAGCCGCCTGTCTGCACGAGACGAGAGACGCTCTCCGCGTACATCTCAGGCGGGGGCACCTCATCCATCCAGCAGAGGTCGAGAGTCGCTGATGCGAGCGCCAGGCGAGCCTGCTCGCTCGTCACGAAGACGACGCGGCTGCCGTTGATGAAGGTGACAGTCGAGTGCTTGAAGCCTCGAGTCGGATGGAACGTGCAGTCGGGCACCAGTACGCCATTCGGTATCATGTCGAAGACCTTTGCCTGCACGACGACCGATTGCTTGAAGCTATGGCAGACGACTCGAGCTTCGATGGGTGCGGGCGGGACGTCTTGATAGGGGTGCACACCGAGACAGCGGCACACCGTCTCATAGGCTGCGGCGAGCGTCTTGCCTGACTGCGACGGCGCACGCAGCAGACGGAAGCGAGCGTCGCTCTCGAGGAAGGCGCGATGAGGCGGGCCGGGTTCGTAGCGTGCAAGCGGCGACGCTCGCAGTCGACGCAGAGCCGATGCCGCTGTCATTCGCCCACCTGTATCTCTCGCAGTCGTTCGACCTCATCGACTGACAGATCGCCTGCCAGCTCCTCGAGCAACTGCTGACGCGTCAGCGCGCCGATGTGGTCGTCGACCTTCTGCGGGGTGGGTGCGTCTGCTCCGGTGATGCGCGCTTCGAGATGCAGCATCGACGCGAGCGGCCCCATGCGACCCGTTGCCAGGCATGCGCGCTGATGCCCTCGCAGTCGACCGAGGAACTCTGCTCGTCGACGCTCGAGCGGCTCGCCGTCCAGCTCCTCTCGATAGACATCGACGAGGTCTGCCTTGTAGCGGTCGACAGTACGAACAGAGACACCGAACTCCGCAGACAGGGCGCGCTTCAATTGAAGCGACCAACCCCGCTCTCCGATAGCTCTCTCGAGTACGGCGATGCGCCTGTATCTCTCTGTCTTCGATGTTCCCACTGCGCTCCTTATAGCGTCCCTATCCTGACGACGACGCTACCACCCGACACGTATCTCGACGCGAGGAGATTCGTCGCCAGCGCAGAACAAGGCGATGCAGTCAATCGACCAGACGCTCTTGTCGTCTCGGTATATCCCTGCCTTCTGCGCTGCGTCCAGCACTGCCTTCGCGACGTTGTCGATGTCCGGCTTCTGACAATACGGCTCCCGCCCCATCGGCTTTGTCTTCCATATCATGCGCTGGGGGCGCGGGAACAGGGCAAGAATTCCGACACTGATGGGGCAGTCGAGCGGTGCTTGTAGCCAGGTGTCCATCAGTGTCGACGCCGCTACCGCCTCCCACTGCGCTGTCTTCTTCGGCGTGTACGTTCGCACGAAGCCAGCTCGAGCAGTCGCTCTCGGTCGTCCCTTGCCTATCGGTGGTCCCGGTATCGTTGCGCGCCATTCGTTCATGGCTTACGAAAATGGAACATGGGCTCGGACGCAACTTCGTCGAGCTGATTCGCTCCGAATCGTCGAGTCAATGGGAAGCGCTCGGTGCCTACATGCTCGAAGCCAGCAGCGAGAGCGGCTTCGACGACGGGACCTTCGAGCGGGACTGTCGTGCCTGCGATGTTGACGTCTGCGATGTTGACAATCGACAGAGAGCCGCTCCGAAGCGCTGCGAACTGTAGCGCAAGGACAGGCTCGAGGAAGCCCTCGACCCATTCGTCTGGTGTCTTGTATCGAATCCACGACTGCGTTGGCTCGTCGCAGTAATGCTCCTTCGAGAAGTATGGCGGGCTCGTGAACGCGAAGTCGCACGAGTCGCGCACCTCATCGGCCGGGACATCCTCTGCTGGCAGGTTGATGAGTTCGACGCTGTCGTCGAAGCCGAGCTCGCTCGTCATCTGCACGTTGCCCGCGTGCGTCTCGACGCTCGGGTCGATGCCGATGTACCGCTTGACGTTGTTCGCAGCGAAGAACCCGACGAGCCTCCCACCGTAGCCTGTCGACGTATCGAGTACCGTCCCGCCCTCGGGACAGTGTCGTCGGTACATCATCATCGCGACAGCGGGTCGGAAGTTCGCGCACGCTTGCGCGCCTCGAGTCAGCGAGAGCGTGCCGTATACGCCCGCCGGAATCTTGCCTCCATACTCCAGCACCAGCTCGAGCGACTGTCGCAGCCAGGCGTCTTCCTCGAACGCTTCAGCGGGTGCCCGCTTGCCCTTCACGGTCGCATGGAAGCGGTGCGGGTGGTAGGTGTCTGCGACGTGGTAGCCGAGGTTCGAGTTGCGCCACCCGTCGCTCTCCTCGAGCGCTGACAACTTGTTGATTTCCTGCATCGAGACATGGAGTGCGAGCTTGCGATACGGGAACCCGGTCGCCCTGAAGTAGTCGAACGCAGCGTCGACGACGTCGCTGTCTGCGAACGGTCGCGGCTGCCCCGGCTCTGCTTCGACGGGGAGGGCTTCGCCTAGCAGCGACGCAACCTCTTGAGCATCGAAGCCAGCCAGCAGCGCGTCGTCTTCGTCCAGCCTGCTCAGGATGCTTGCCAACGCATCATCGTCCCAGCTCGCTGCTTCGCTTAACTTGTTGTCAGCGAGCGCGAGCAGCGCACTGTCAGCAGGGTCGAGGTCCATGTACCGCACTGGCACCTTCGTCAAGCCGAGCCGCTGCGCTGCCTTCAGCCTGGTATGCCCGGCGATGACCATGCCGTCTGCCTTGCGTGCGACGATGGGCGCGGCGAAGCCGAAGCGCTTGATGGAGTTCGCGACTCCCTCGACTGCGTCGTCGTTGTCTCGAGGGTTGTCAGCCCACGGCATCAGCACGCTCGCATCTTCCCACGTCGCAGCGCTGTCTAGTGCTTTTTCTTTTCCTTTGGACATGTTTCGTTCCCTTGCGTCTTCGTGTATCGTGCGAGCGGCGCTTCTGCGTCGAATCGAATCGTACCGAGGACGTGCCGCGTCCGCAACTCAAGGAGACACGATGGAACCCCGAGACATTCTGAACACGGAAGAGGGAGCGCAACTGCTTCGGATGAGCAAGGCGAAGCTGCGAGAGTTGGCGAACGACGGCGAGCTGCCAGCGTTCAGAGTCGGCAATCGTCTGCGGTATCGACGCTGCGACTTGCTCTTATGGGTCGAGGAACAAGCGCTTGCGAACGTCGACAGAGAGCGCACCCACGGCGACGACGCAATCGACTATGGGCAGCTCCCCTAATGCCCCGAACTCGCCTCATCAATCCCAGCTTTTTCCTACATGAAGACCTCGGCCGCTGCACCGCCCACGCTCGTCTGCTGTTCGTCGCACTCTGGACGCAGGCAGACAAGCTGGGACGACTGCGCTGGCTGCCCCTCAAGGTACATGGCGAGTCGTTCCCGCACGAGCCCGAGGTCAACGTCATCCACTTGGCGCAGGAACTCGTCGCTGCTGGCGTGTTGAGTATCTACGAAGCGTCCGGTCGACTGTACGCGCACCTGCCAGGCTTCAAGACATGGCAGCGACCGCATCGCAACGAGCAGCCGTCTGCGTGTCCTGCTCCCCCTGACGAGATGCTCGTCGACGACTCTCTCGACCTGCTGACAATGGAGTCTCGAAGACAGCGACTCGCGACAAAGGACAACCAAGGGACAACCAAAGGCAGTCACTATACCGTATTACCGTATACCGATAACCGTATGCCGTTATCTAGTCCATCTTCCTCTATGGAGGAAGATTCAGCGCAACGACGTCGAAGCGACGTCCCTGACGCTGCGCCGTCCAAACCTCGAGTCGTGATGAAGACTCCAACTGGCGACGACACGCTCGACTTCCTGCTCGAGACGTGGCCGACGCTGCTCGGGAAGCACGAGACACTGGAGCGCTGGCTTGCAACGAGTCGCGATGCCTTCCCCGGTATCGACCTACTCGCAGAGGCGCGCCGAGCGTCAGCATGGCAGCTCGGCAATCCAGCGAACAAGAAACGACAGGTACGCGCCTTCCTGACTCGATGGTGGGGCAAGGCGCAAGACAACGGGCCGCGAGCTGCGACGAAGCAGTCGAGCAGCGCAAGCAACGACGACGCCATAGCGATGGCGAGAAGTCTAGGAGCGAAGATATGACAGCCGAAGCACGAGCGAGACTCATCAGCGCACACCTCGAAGCAGTCAGCAGGGGCCGCTCTCCGACCGCTGAACAGGTCGGCATCTGGTTGCGCGAACTCGAAGACATCCCACTCGAAGACCTCGACGACACGATTCGCCTGGCGCGTCGACATCATGCCGAGCAGACAGACAAGGGCAAGCGATGGGGGAAGCTGACACCCGACGACGTGCTGCACTCATACAAGGCAGAGCGCAAGGTCGTCGAGGAGACACCCCACAATCCCGACTGCCAGCATCGCTGCGACGACGGGCTCGTCTCGATGCGAGATGACAAGGGGCTGGACTATGCGGTGCGCTGCGTCTGCTTCGCTGGTCAGTCGTGGGACAAGCATCCGACATTCGGCAAGCGCTGTCCGAACGTCGAACAAGCGCTCGAGCAGCTCGGGTGGACGCTCGTCAAGCAAGTCTCGACGATGCCAGCGAGTCATGGCGAGTGGTTGGAGAAGCGCACTCGGCAAGTCGGGTTCGCACGAGCATCGAACGAGTACCGGGAGTGGATGGATGCTAGGGAACCGTGAAGGCTGTCAAGGATATGTAAACAATCCGTCACAATCCGCACGGTTTTGTGGTGTTTCGGCACTTTTCGCGCCGTTTCCGCTATATATAAGACATGAGCAACGAACAACAACGAGACAACAGCGAAGGAATCTCGAACATGACTGCACTCAACAGCTTGATAGACAATATCTACACCGACATGCTCAGCGACGTACACGAAGCGCAAGGCGAGCCCGTCGACTTTGCGAGCGAGCCCGACTTCATCGTCGACGAAGAGACCCCGATGGAACCCCTCGCGCTGACGCTTCTCGAAGCCGTCGTCGAGTCTGTCGCTTTCTTCTCGCAGCCCGGAATCGTCGTCACCCTCGGAGCGGTCATCGACCGACTACGCAACACGCACGGCATCGACAACATCGAGCGGAACGGTCGCGTCTCTGACTGCGTCGCTCTCGTCAATGAGGGAGTCGAGGCGGGTGTCATCGTCAAGGGACAGATCGCCGCACTGCACTCGGTCGCGCTGACTCCCGCAGGACGCGAACTCGCAGTCGAACGAGGATGGGCCACGCAGACGTGTCTGCGCTGCAACGACGCCCTCAGAGAAGTCGACATCAGCGAAGACGGATGGTGCGAAGACTGCGTGTCAATCGTCAACGCGATTGACAAGGAGCGCTTCGACGACGCGCAGACGTCCAAAGACTTCGACGACACCCCGCCCGACATGCGCTATGGGACAGCAGAGCGCGAGATAGAGCGCGACGGCGAGAGCAGCCCTGTGTTCTTCTACCGCGCTGCGATGGGGAAGGCGACGCTCGTCGACGCTATCGAGGGCGAGGGCTGTCGGGACTATCTCTCGGGACTCAAGAACAACAAGCAACGAGCGCAGTTCCTGAACGACCTCCGCGCTGCGACGGCGCGACTCCAACAGGAAGCGGAAGCAGACGCGCTCGACGAGAGCGACGACGACACTCCCGACCCAGACTTTCTGGACGAAGGGTGCCCATCCTTTGCGACTCCCAGCGACGTCGCCGACGAGCCGGGGTGCCTCTGTGATTGCGTCGACTACGAGGGCGTGAACCACCTTGAGCGCTGCCCAGACCATCCCGAAGCCGACGACGACGAGAGCGACGCACCCTTGACGTTCGGCGACCTGGCCTTCGGTGAGTTCGCCCGCACGAAGCAGGGAGCGCTGCGAATGTATGTCCGCCCAGCGACGAACTCGAGCAAGGTCGCTGTCGTTCGTCAGTGCAAAGACGGGACGTGGACGACAAGCAGCGTAAAAGCAGACGCACCCGCGACGCTCGTCAAGTTCGCAGACGACGCTGACGAGCGTCTCTCCGCATATGCTGCGATGACTCGCAAGGACCGAGACGCGCTGTTGACGAGAGAAGCCCGCAAGAGCAGCTATTCGCACAACCCTGAGAGCGCTCCCGCAATCAGCAGCGAAGACGTCCAGACATCTAAGAACATCGCAGCAGCCGAGGAGGCCGAGTGGCGCAAGGCGGCGACGTTAGCCGCCTTCCCCGAACTCGCCTTCGGGTACGTCGACGAAGATGAGAGCGACCTACCCGCTGTCGGACACGAGTTCGGCGACTGCGACGACCGCAGCTACGCACTCGAGCAGCGCATCAAGGCGCAAGACGAGCGCATCAAGATACAAGACGACCGCATCGACGAGCGCACCGAGCGCATCGACGAACTCGAGGACATGCATCTCGACGAGATGCGCAAGCGCGTCGCGCAAGACGAGCGCATCGAAGCGCAAGACGAACGCATCGACGAACTCGAGCGACGACTTGACGCGACACTCGCAGCGCTATCGGAGATGACGTCTATCTCGCTCTCGCTGCGTCAGATTGACCACCCTGGATTCAAGTAGCATCAAGACAACCCGGGACAGATTCTGTCCCGGCGACCCCCTAGACTCTCTGCGAAGGAGAACAGAACATGAGCCAAGTCACAGTTATCGACCGCCCCGACTCCCCAACCTTTGACATCGACGCGCTGCTCGAACGACGACAAGAGCGCGGCACTCTTGTTCCGCAATCAATCGAGACTCTTCAGACCTCGCTCGGCGAGCTGATGGAGCAACTCGACCCACAAGACGAGATTCGCCCGCTGAATCAAGGCAGCGTTCGCTATGTCGACGGCAAGGCTGCATGGCAATTCCGCAACGAAGACGACTCCTGGTCGACTGCTTGCGGGTTCACCCATCGCGCTTATCGTCAGCTCGGCACGAAGGTACTCGGCAAGGGCGGGCTCGACTTCATCGAGCGACAGCGCACCTCTGGCGAGACTGGCGCGAAGATGGCGACCATCAACTGGATGGAGCGTCTGTCGCACAACACGACTCGCGGTCTGCTGCGCTCGATGCAGCTCCCTGGGCAGCAGTTTCGCACGATTCGTGGCGTACTCTCGGGCAGCGACCGCGGGTTCACTACGAACTTGGACAACCTCGACGTCGTCAACTTGCTGACAGAGACGCAAGCGTTCGCAGCGCTCCCTCTTATCTCGTGGCGCGTCACGCCCGACGCGATGCGGATTCGCGGTCTGCTGAACCCTGAGGACGGCAAGATGTTCGACGAGCATGGTCGACCGACAGACTCGAAGCTGGTCAGCGCTCGCATCCCTGTCCCGATGTTCGAGATAGTGAACGGCGAGGTCGGCAATCACGCGCTCTCATTCACTGCTGGTGCCTACACCTACATCTGCACGAACGGCATCGGCGGGTGGGGCGACGACAAGTTCACGAGTCGATGGACGCACACTGGCGGCAACGACAGAGGCGAGAAGATTCAGAACGCGATGGGCGACGCAATCAAGAGCGCTCGAGTCGCGTCGAACGGACTCATCGAGTCGTTTAAGTCTGCGACTGCTGTCGCAATCGACGACGCCTTTGCTCTGCTCGACGCGTGGGGACGCAAGGAAGGTCTGCTGACAGCGGGACAGACACGTCGAGCGGTCGACGCGATGCGAGATGAGACCAGCTTCCCTGGTCGCAATCTCGCGGCAGTCGTCTCTGGTATCACTCTCGCAGCCCAGGACGAGAGCGATATGGACAAGCAACGAGACATGGAGCGAGCAGCGTCTCGCATCATGTACCGCGCGCTCCGCAGCCCTGACGCTGCGAACGCACTCGCAGAGGCGTAGTCGTCGAGAGTCTGTCGTCGCTCTTCGGGGCGGCGACAGCGACAGCATCGAAGAGAGAGAACAGACAACCCAAAAACAAGGAGAGAACAGATGTCAGAACGACAATTCTTCGAGAGTGGATATGGAAGACACTTCTTCGGGTCGCAGTTTCCGCGACTCATCAGAGCGCTGGAGTCAATCGCCGCCGAGCTGACGCAACAACGCAAGACGCGACACTGCGGAACCTGGGGGTGCATGCTTCCCGTCGGCTTCGATTCAGAGTTCGGCGACGGCCCCGTCTGCATGGTCTGCGAGCAAGACTTGCGACCGAGCGCTCCGCCGTCGTCGCTCGTTGCGATGCGAGAAGCAGCGGACGCGCTCGACGCGTACTGCGACGACCACAACAGCAGCAACCCCACGGACCCGACTGTCGTCTTGCCGATGCTGCGAGAGGCGATCGCCGAGGCCGAGGCAGACGAGGCGAGCGCGCTTCGAGAGAGCGCAGCAGCAGAGTACCGCGACATCATTCGCGGGGGTGCACGATGAGGGCTGTCACTCAGTCATATATGCGGACGATGATGTCATGCGAGGAGAAGGCGCGACTGCGCTATCTCGAGCGCATGCGTTCGCCCACTATCACGCCAGCTCTGCCGATGGGTATCGCGGTCCACTATGGGGTCCTCGAAGCGAAGTCTGCCGACGACGCTGTCGAGCGCTTCAAGAGCGAGCGGGCTCCCGCCTGGCTCGAGCATGAAGCAGACAACCTCGAGCGAGACGCGACAATCGTGCGAGCGATGGTCGAAGGCGCGCTCGCTGTCTGGACCGACTGGCCCAAGACGACAGAGAAGCGATTCCGCGTTCCTTTCTACAATCCCGACACAGGCAAGCCCAGTACGAAGCACACCTTCGAGGGAGTCTTCGACGGCATCTGGCGTCCCGGCGAACGAGACAACGCGGACCCCGTCCTGCTCGAACTCAAGACAGCGGGGCGACTCGACTCGAGTTACCTCGAGCGACTCGACATCGACTGGCAGGTCTCGGCGTACATGGCGGCAGCGTCAATCGTCTACAGCAACCCCGTCCGAGCGATGGTCTACCGAATCATCCGCAAGCCGAGCATCCGACAGCGCAAGACAGAGACGCTGTCAGAGTTCGCGCTGCGACTCTCGAGCGACTACAAAGACCGTCCCGAGTTTTACTTCGAGGAGGTCATCGTGCGACGTACTGACGACCAGATTCGTCGCTGGTGGTATGAAGCGTGGGAGCTGCACGAGCGCATCCTCCGCATCGAGAACGGCGGGATGACCGTTCGCAACTCGCAGCATTGTCTCGACTTCGGGCGATGCAACTACTTCGACCTATGCCGAGGGGTATCTGGCCCCGAGGCTTTCCGCGTCATCGACGACGCCCACCCTGAACTGCGAAGGAGAACAAATCATGAAGGGTAAGAACAACGTGCTGCCGACTGCGGCGCACAAACCGAAGGGGCTCAAGGATTCGTCCGCTGTCCTATTCGGTAGACACGGACTCGGCAAGACGTACTTGCTGACGACATTCTTGAAGTCGCTCATCATCGACTTGGAGGGCGGCTCAAGAATGATGGAGGCAACGGCGATTGAGCCGAACTCGTGGACCGAGCTATTAGGCTGGATTGACAAGCTGGAGGTCGATGACCACCAGTTCAACACCGTCGCAATCGACACCGCCGACAGGGCGTGGGCGATGCTCGAAGAGAGCGTGTGTAGGGAACTCGGCGTCAAGACCGTCGGCGACGCAGCGCACGGAAAGGGATGGGCGATGATGAAAGCACAGTGGTCACGATTCGTTTACCGACTCATCAATCTGCGAGCTAATGACGGACGCAAGATTCTGCCGGTATTTCTATGCCACGAGAAACTGGTGCCGATGACAGAGCGGCGCGGTGAGGTATCAATCGAGACGGGCAGAACGCTCGTCAGCGTCAACCTGCCGAACTCGGCAAAATTGATACTCTTGTCCGCTGTCGATTTCGTCTTTCACTTGTTCATCGACGAGAAGTCGGGCAAGCGACTACTTCGGACGCAAGCGACAGACACCGCGGAATTCCGCATCGAGGCGAAGGGGCGAGGCGCGCCAGGTTGCGCCCTGCCCCCCGTCATCCACGCACACTTCGGCGCGCTCTGCGCTGAGTTCGACAAGGCATTCAACAATGAAGGAGAACAGACAGATGCCATCTGATGATTATTTCGAGACATGGACAACAGCCAACCCAGTCGAGGAGAAGAAGAAGGACGGCGAGTCAGACCCCAGCATCGAGGACGGCGTTCACCGCTGCCGCATCGTCGGGTTCCGCTGCTTCGAGTCGAAGAAGGGAGACGTCTGGATGGTCTTCGAGTTCGCCGTGATGGGTGGACTGTTCGACGGTCGGACGCTCGTTCGAATGGTCGCCCCGCTCGGTCGACGTACTGACGACACGGCGCGACGAGAGACGCAAGCGAACTGGGCTCGGCGCGACTTGCAGACGGTACTCGGGCGCGTCCCGCAGTTGTTTCCCGAGCTGCTGAATCCCGACACGATGATGACGGGAACGGTCGCGTCCGAGATTGTCGGCGCAGTCGTCAACGTCGAGAAGGAGACGAAGAAGGGCGACTCTCGCGACTTCATCAATGTCTACCTCGTCGAGCTTGTGTCGAACACTGCGACAGCAGCAGCGCCCGAGGACAGCGCTCCCCCCGAGCCGCCGCCCGCTGACGACTTGCCGCCCTTGCCCGACTCCCCGAGTCGAGGCTCTGGCATGATTGACCCCGACGAACTCGACGAGATTCCATTCTGACGGTAGAAGGTATACGCGCTCGGTCCTTCGCACGGCTGTCTGGCAGCTCCGAGCGCGTCTGTTCCGTTGCCAGCGTGGTCTAGCTACGCGCCCAAGCGAATGTCTCTCGACGATACGGAGAGACGGGGCGCACTCATCGGAGGAACAGATGGACAGAATCGAATCGACGGTCGTCTGCGAGACGCTCCCGCAATTCCTAGACGACGCGACGCGTGTCGGGCGCTGCTTCAGGTGCGCCGCTCTCGTCGACCCCGAAGAAGAGAAGTGGGCGAACGTCGCGCAGGTGATGCGACCTCTCGGCGTCTGCCTCGTTGTCGGCGGTATGCTCTGTCGGTCGTGCGTCGAGTCGTGGCGCGAATGGTTGCTAATAGAAAGGGCGAACGATGACACTCTGTACAGATGACACCGTCGACGAAGGCTTCCTTGCTCTGCGTGTCGCTGTCGTCTCGTCAATCGAGCAGCAACGAGAGAAGGACGGACTCTGCGTCGAGTGCGGCGCAGAGGACCACGACGGCTGCCTTCTCGCAGAGGGGCCGCTGATAACAGCTCAGGAGTTCCTCGACCACGCCGCCTACCTCATCGCGGCGACTGTCGAGCTGCGAAGCTAACCCTCGAGACGCTTAATTCTGCGCTCGAGTCGCAGTCGCTGTCCTGCTGTCAACTTGTCAGCTCGCTCGACCAATCGGTCTTTGAGCCGAGACAGTCTCTTCGACTTGATATTCTCGTGGCGCTCGACAGCGCGGAAGATTCCGACGGCGGCAGCAGCGACGAAGAACAACACGAGTCCGTCAAGGGCCTCTAGCAACGGGTCGCCGAAGTCGACAGCCTTGTCGAGTCGATGGGCCAGCTCGGCACAGTAGGCCAGGTCCTGTTCCATTCGATTCAGCCCATCGACCTCGTCTGCGAGTTCGTGGACGACATCTGCGAGAAGGCGCAGGACGGGCCCTGAGTGCTTCTCGATTGCTTCTGCTGCGCGTTGCTTGTGTTCGAGCCTGCGACGTCTTGTCGACGCTCTGGGCGCGTCAGGTTTCGATGTCTGCTTCTTCGCTGCGACCTTCTTTGCTGCTGGCTTCTTCTTTGCTGCTGGCTTACGAGGCATCAGAGCCTCCCTTCTTCTGCGAGTCTTGCCACGCCTGTCCGAGAATGTACGAAACGAGAATGGCGGCAGCAGCCTCGAGCCCGCGCTCGGGAGGCACCTCGCCGTTGAATACTGGAAGCGCGACGCCGAGCAGTGCGCCTGTCACCGCGAGCCAGAACTTCCGGCTGCGTAGTCTGTCGGGAATGGTCATCTCTTCTCCTTCGGAGCTGGGGGTAGGTGGTCGAATCTTCCGCTGTCGTCATCGTCTGCGCTGTCGTCGTCTTCGACTTCGGCTTGTTCGGCTGGCTCGCTGTCGCGTCGAAGCGCGGAGAAGCCCGCGATGATTGCGACGACGAGCAGAATCGCGCCGACTGTGACTGTCTGGCTGGCTCGTGGGGTCATGTCCACTCCGAGAGAAGGGTGTAGGTGAAGCGCTCGAAGCCTCGCTCGCTCTGCTGCTTTTTACAAAGTCGAATGAAGGCGTCGAAGTCGCTCGGGTCTGCGAAGACTTGGCAGCCTGCGCTCCACTTGTCAACTCGAACCGAGCCGCCGCTGCGTGTCGTGGCCCGGTGGCAGTTGATAGCGTGGTTGCCGATGTCGATATTGTCTTCGCGGTAATCGACCTTCGTGTCGAGGTTGTCGTCCCGATGGACGGCGATGTCGTTGCAGCCTCGTTGAACCAAGGCGAGATACTTGCCTCGATGTAGACCGAGCCTCCAGACGCTTCGATACTGACGGTCGGCAACGACAGCAGCGCAGCCGAGACGATTCATCGGATGCTGGAGCCAGTACGTTCCGGGGTCGGTCGTGATAGGCCACCATCGGTCGACCCACTGCCCGCGCTCCTTGTAGAGAACATGGAGAACGTCGTCGAAGACGTTGGGCGCGCCGCGCCAGGTTCGGATGCCGACGATGTTCAGATTGTAATTGCCGTCCGTGAAGACTGCGCCGCCGATTTCCTTGACTCTGTCGAGGACGGGGTGGGTCACCTGACGCGCTCTCCGAGTCTGTCGACGCTCGACGCTAGCTTCTCGAGCGTCGCGACGAGACTGCGCGGCGTGTAGCAGAGCGGCAATCCGTCGGGGTCGGTGCGCGACAGTATCGCCGACATCTGCAACGTCGCCGCGGACATGTCGTCGAGCTTGGTGTCGATGCTCTTGAGCTTGCCGAGAGCTTCGTCGCAGTCGCCGTCGTCGTCCTTGCTCGCAGCTTCGCGAGCCTTGAGGAACGAGAACACCTCTCGAATGATGAGCACCGCAGCAACGATGCCGATGCCTGCGTCTCCGAGCGCTTCAAGTCCCATGGTCAATGCTCCTCGCCTTCCGCGCCTGCCAGGTCTCGCGCTGCGTCAGGCAGCGAGCGAAGCGCCAGCGACAGGAAGCGGTCGGACCTCCATGTTACCTGCTCGACTACGAACAGGTACTCCGAGAACTCCAACTCGCTGTCAGTCAGGAGCAATACATCGCCTGGCTCGAGGTGACCAGCGACTTCCGCGTCGACTGTATACGAAACGAGAACAGCTTGGAGCGCATGCTTGCGACTGCGCCATGACAGAATCGCCGCCGCTGTCGCATCGTCCCAGACGACATCGGATGTCAGCTCGAGGGGCACGGTCAATGGCAGATTGTTCGCGTCCCTGTATCGCGTTCGCGAGGTGTGGCAGTAGAGATTCGATCCTGCTCTGCCAGCAGCCAGCTCGGCGGGGTCTGCTGATAGCGTCTTCGTTGACCAATACATACCGTCCTTGATGTCATTCTGGTAGTCGATGCTGATGTGGTTCGCGACATCGTCTCGACTCGAGAAGGACGCGCGCCCCTCTCTGAACGCTGTCGGCGCAACCATCGCAGACGAGCGGGACGGATACTCGTGGTACCTCGGTTCGGTTGTCGCGGTGATGGAAGCGACTGCGTCGTGGGAGGTCGTGTCGAAGGGCCAGACAACTGGATGCCAGCCGCCGTCGGTGCCGACCGAGATTCTCCACGAGACAGGCAGAATCGTGGACAGATGGTCTTCGACCCACGACCACGGAGAGAAGCGCTTGTCGGGAGAACAACAGATGGCGACGTCGATGCGGTACTGGTTGAGCCTGGGGATGGCTGCGGCGAGCCTGCCGCGGTCGATTCTCTGCGACGACGAGCGCAGCATATAGCGCAGCACGTCTCCCGCGCCAGTCATCGCCGAGCCGTCGGGGTGCATCAGCCCGCCGCCGTCGTCGTGAAACTTGCAGAAGAACGTGTCGTCGACTTCGGGATGGTTACTCGTGCCCGAGCCGATCGTGTTGTTCGTCATCTCTGCGAGCGCAACGGCGTGTCCGTTCGCGTCGACCGTGTTCGTCACAGCGCACCGCT